>ERZ1035032.247-NODE-247-length-46362-cov-14.721619_pt1 | contig 46362 bp, 58 predicted proteins | sample MGYA00520693_ERZ1035032 | MGnify/ENA primary metagenome ERZ1035032 (study PRJEB33766, sample SAMN09781740) | gut metagenome | biome: gut microbiome | host: Homo sapiens | place: Madagascar | study: EMG produced TPA metagenomics assembly of the PRJNA485056 data... | reverse complement strand
CCAGCAACTGCTTGTGGGTATCCCCATTTGCAAGCACAATTGGAGTATATGCTTCTAAAGGATGCCTCTTCTTCTACACGTACTACTTCAAAATTTGAAAGTATCTCTGATGGCAGAATTAATTGTGCCAACGCTAATAGTCCTTGATTTTTCATGACGCAAAGGTATAAAATTTTCTGGAAAAATAAAAACTTTCCCCCTGGTTTATCGGGTGAGCCACCCGCGAGGATAGCGTGATTATCCTGTGCGGGTTTCATCAAATCATATAGAAATATGAAAGATTTCGTCTTGTCCGCAACTATCACGCTGTTGCGAATGCAATATTACCAAATATTTCGGAAACAACAAAGAAAAAAATAGAGAAATGTTAAAAAAAAAATAATTTCATTAAATAAATAAACGTCTTAAAATGAAAGAAATAGACATAAAACAAATTAGAGAAAATTTTGGCTATTCACAAGGGGTGCTGGCAGATATGTTAGGTGTGTCAATACGGACTGTGCAAAATTGGGAAAATGGGAAAGTAATCCCTAAAACAAAGAAAGAATTTATACTTAGCCTTATAGAAGGTGAGAATGCCTCTTTGAAGCAAAGGCTTGTGTCATTTATTTATTACAAAAGGTTGTCCCAAAAGAAATTCGAGGACAGCATAGGCGTGTCGAACGGATATGTCAACAGCATATCAAAAGGAATAGGGGCTGACAAGTTGGAGAAAATATGCAGCAAATACCCCGAATTAAACCGCAAATGGCTGTTGTACGGTCAGGGCGAGATGCTGAACCCAATCCAACAGGGCGGCATACACTCCGTAGCCTCCGCCCCCCACGCCATATCGGCGGTGAACAGTACGGTGAACGCGCAGGGTGCGTCATGCACGCCCCACGCGCCCGCGAATGAGGTTTGCATAGTCCCCGAGGAGATTTCGGAACTCCCCGACACCGACGTTTACGAGCTTGTGAAGGGCGGCGGGCTGAACGGGGCGGAACGCCTCAACGCCGTGGGGCGGCACATAAGGATAGATATGTACTGGCGCGTGCGTGAGGATGCCATGATGCCGAGGTTCATGCGCGGCGACATTCTCGCCCTTGCGGCTCTGCCCGAGGGGGCGATGTTCCCCAACGGCTCGCCTATGGTGGTTGACACGCGCCCCTTCGGCTTCGTGTTCCGCCGCGTGTACGATGCGGGGGACGCGCTCGACTGCCGTGTGGCGAACGCGGAAAGCGGCTATGCCGACACCGTGATGCAGAAGTCGCAGGTGATACGCCTCTACCGCGTGGTGGGGATGGTGAGGCTCGGGCAATGAGGCTCGGGCATCCTCGGGCATAAATATGCACGTTTTTGCATATTATTCTCTCCGTGTTCTACCGTGCCGTAAATGGAAATATTCAAATAATTGTGCGTGAACAGGTTGAAAGACGGTGTTCAAGTCCCCCGACGGCTCGATTGCCAACGTGCGCGACTTGTTCCTGTTGCAGTGCTACACGGGGCTTTCGTACTCCGACCTCGCAAAGACTGACTTCACGCGCATGGAGAGGCACGGAGGGCGGTATGTCCTCCGCGACAAAAGGGAAAAGACTGACACCGGCTATTACATAGTGATTATCGCCCCCGCGCTGGAGATACTGAAAAGGCACTCCTTCCGCATCCGCGTGATGACCAACCAGCAGTACAACCTGCGGCTGAAAGTGCTTGCCTCGTATGCGGGAATAGACAGGCGGCTGACATCGCACATGGCGCGGCACACGTTCGCGGTGTCGTGCCTCCGTGCGGGCGTGCCGATAGAGAGCCTGTCGCGTATGCTGGGGCATACGGACGTGCAGACCACGCAGATTTACGCCAAGGTGCTTGACGTGAGCGTGGAGAGCGGCTTTGACAGGCTGGAGAGGTCAGTCCGCAAAGACTGACAAAAGGAAAAGCCCGCCGTGAGGTGCGCGGGCTTCTGTAAAACAAATATGTACAATGAAAAAAGTAGTGCAGCGTCAGAATGGCAGCGTGTCTTCGGGTGCGGAGGAGGCGAAGGGGTCAGGTTGCGCCTGTTGCCGCGCCGCTTGCGGACGCTGCTGCCATTGTTGCTGTTGTGTTTGCTGTTGTGTTTGCTGTTGTTGGGGGGCGGAGTACCCTGCGACCGCCGGCTGCTCCTTGGGGGCGGATAACAGGCGGAGGTCGGTCATCCACACCTCCGTAACGTACCTTTTAATTCCGTCCTTTTCATATTCCCGCGTGCGCAGCTCGCCCTCCACATACAGGCGGTCGCCCTTATGCACGTATTGCCGCACCACTCCCGCGAGGCTTCCCGAAGCGGTGATGTTGTGCCATTCCGTCCGTTCGGGGACTTGCGTGCCGTCCCTTTTCGTGTATCCTTTTTTTGTGGTGGCGAGGGTGAGGTTCGCGACCTCCCCGCCGCCGTCGAATGTCCTGCTCCGTGGGTCTCCGCCCACATTGCCGAGCAGCGTTACCTTGTTTATTCCGTCCATGTCATAATTTTTTGTGTTACATTGCGTTTTTGTATGTCAGGCACGCGCCGTTGACGGCATCAGCGTACACCCTTCCGTCGCACATCCTTTTCTGCAAGGCGGCGAACGCCCTGCCTGTGCGGCTGTCTGCGGGAATGTCCTTTGACACCCCTTGCGGTGCTCCGCTCCTGAACGACAGTTCCGCGCACAGTGAGCGGAGTTCCCTGTGCATTTTGTCAAGGCAGTAGCGTTGCGGCATTGCCTGTCTCCTTTCGTGCATGAGAGCGTTTGTGTGCCTGTACACCTCAACGCTGAAGCCGGCTATGAACTTGGTGCATTCCGCGTCCGCGAAAATGCGCGAGTGTTTCAATCCCATGTCGTCAATCTCCTGTTTCATGGAGACGCGGAAAATGTCAGCGTCCCTCCTGACACCCTCGTTGAAGCGGTCGCACGCCTCCGCGATGAAGTCCCCTTTGGAGGGGTCGCGCCATGTGGCTGCCCGCCACTCCTGCGCGGCGTAAGCCCCCGCCATTTCGCGCAGCCTCTTAATTCTCTGCTTGACGGTGTGCCTGTACAGTTCGGGGACGGCGCGTATCTCCGCCTCCAGCTCGCAGACGAGGGAGGTTACAAGGTCGTTGGCGAATACCACTCGCCACATACACCAAGAGACGAACAAGTCCTTTTTATCTTTTTCCATTTCTTCAAAGTTACGAAAAAAAGGGGACACGGCAAAGACCGCATCCCCAGGCTTTTTCGGGACAAAGTTTTTATATTATCCTTTTATCGAGTTCGCTATTCTTGCGTTCTCCTCGATGCTTTGCAGCTTGGAGTTGGCATCCTCAAGCACGGCGCGGAATCTCGCGTATTCCGGCAGCGCGATTTTCGACAGAGGCACAAGGCGGTAGTGCGCGTGCATCCCCCAAAAATCATAGGGGGGTATCTCGCCCTCCTGCGACCTTGCCTCCTCCTTTGTGAGGCACGTCTCGATGTTGTACTTGATTGTGGTCGCGAGGTCTGCCAGCAGGTTGTCTTCGGGAGGGTCGCAGGACAGCAGCTCCTTGTCGTCGTTCGCCAGCATCCATATCGCGTCCGCCATTGTGTATTTCCCCTTCTTCCATATCAGGGGCTTGTCAGTGTCGCTGTCATACGCGAAGATGAGGACGGGTTCGGCGTCCTTCCTGCCCTCCCACTTTTCCGTGATGCCGAAGAGTTCCCTCCTGCGGAGGATTACCGTCAGTTCCTTCATGCTGCCTTTTATTGAGTACAGGCAGTTGAAAAACATTATTGCGAGTACTATCCACACAATGTTTCCCAAAACCACTAATAGGATTATCTCTTTTTCCATTTTTGTTTGTTTTTTATGTTATTATCATGTCCCGAAAAAGTCTCCGAGTTTCCAGTCGTCTATGAGTGTCTTGCGGAAGTCCGCCGTGTTGACGAGCCTCCATTTCTGGCTCTCGCCCGCGATTTTTTTCATGCGGCGGTATGTCCCGCGCATTCCGTGCTTGCGGAAGTGGGGTTCAAGCATGACCGTTATGTCGTATGAGTTCAGTGCGTCGAACTCCACGCCGTTTTGCAGGAAAGTCTTTGCCGCGCCGAGGCTTGCGGGGAAGCCGTGTCCGTCCTTCAGGTCGTCAAGGTCGTACCGCCTGTTGCAGCTGTACGGCGTGTCCTGCGTGCGCCTTATCAGCACAGCCTCCTCTTTTCCGTTTTCGCCGCGCTCGATTATCTCCGCGCTGTCAAATTCTGTTTCCATTTGCTGTTTTAGAAAAAATTAGTCAAAATATTCCATTATGCTGTCCGACAGTTCGCGCATGGGGCAGCAGATGTACCTCTTTGCCGTCATTTCCACGCTGGAGTGTCCCATCATCCGCGAAATGCTGTACAGGTCGCATCCGCGAAGATACAGGTTTGTCGCGAAACTCCGCCGCCCCGTGTGCGAGGTTACGAGTTTCCATTTCTCGTCCGTTATCTCGTTCCCTGCACGGAATGCGTGTACGGTGGCGTTAATCCCCACACGGCGGCACATCGCCCGCAGCGTGTCGTTGAACGTTACCGTGCTGACGGTCTGCAAGCCCCTGTTTTCCGCGAGGATTGGCATGAGTATCGGCTTGCACGGTATCGATGCGCGTGTGTGCGTCTTTTGCGAAATGTAGGTGATGTTCCTGCCGTCAAGGTTGGTCAGGTCGAGGCGTTCCGCGTCAGAAAACCTCGCGCCGGTGTAGCATTCAATAAGGAAACGCCCGCGTACGGACTTCTCCACCGGCGTTCGCGGCACATAGTCCACAAGCTTTTCCAGCTCCGCGTCCGTGAGCCACACGTTCACCACCGTCTCGCCCCTTACCGTGAGTATCTTCTTCCAGTCCTTCGGAAGGTCAACCTCATCGGCGTAAGCGTTGAGGACGGACTTTATCTTAGCGCAATACTGCCTGACCGAGTTCTGCGCCAGCGTCTCCCCCATGTGCGAGATGAAAAGCGAGAGGTTGAGGCGCGAGAGGTTGCCCCATGACATTGGCTTGTCCGTCGCCTCGCGGAAATAGTCAAGTACTATGCCGCATTTCGGGTATTTCGCAAGGAATGCCGCCTTAAATGTCTCCATGCCCGTTGTCCTTGTCTTTTTCCTTGTCTTTTTCCTTGTCTTTTTTCGCAATGCGCCGCAGGTTGTCTGATATGTTTGCGAGCGTCCCTGTGAACGCCCACACTAACGCCCCGCCTATGACAGAGGCTATTATGACAACCGCCCCCTCATCGTCGTGGTGGCAGCCGAATACTAATCCTCCGAAAATGGCGACAAACGCTATTACGCTTCCGCATATTCGCAAGAGATTTTCTTCATAGTTTTTGTAGTTATCTCCGTCCTTTTTCATTTCCTCCGTCCTTTATATCACACGAAACCCATGCGGGGTACCACATCGCGTCCCGCGCCCAAACGCGGATGTCCAGCGTCTCCGCCTTGTAGTGCCAGTAAACCTTGATCATTCTTGCAAGTTCCAGAGCTTCGTCTCCGTCAAGGAACGAGAGCGTACCCAGCAAGTCCGAGCGGCCTTCTTCATCCAGCTCGCCGGGTGTGTCGTCCAAATAGTCCTCCACCTCCGACAGCATGAACTTGTTGGCGTTGTATTTGCTCCAGTCCACAATAACGGAGTTCAGCGCAGCCGTGATGACAAGCAGTTGCGGCTCTTCCACTTGCTGAATGGCTCTTGCCCGCGCCTCGGTGTCGCACACAGCCACATCATGGTGTTCAGACGCGAGCCATTCGCCGATTTCCCGCATTGCCTTTGCAACTGTCATCACGTCTTTTTTTACGTCTTTCATTTCCACATTTTGCGTTTCGTTGAAAAGCCCTTCGCGGAACGACACCTTTATTCCGCGTTCTTTGTCCTCCACCGTCCACATGAAATCGGGGAGGGGTGTCAGTTTGAATTTGTCCATAAAATTTGCTAATTTACAATTTGTCAATTTTTAGGCATTAGCTTAACGATTTCAGATGAGGTGTAATAAGCCGCCATTTTGCCGAAAAATTTTTCTATTTTTCTGCGTTGACCATCATTTCTTTTTCCTTGTTAATTTATCCTCAATCCAGAATGCCGCAATGAGTACGGCAAGGCCGAGGACGTGGAAGAGCAGCCACACTTTCCACCCCCACAGGCAGAAAGCGGCTATTTCCAAAAACACAAAGGCTATCATAATTTATCCTCCAGTTCAAAGGCGTTCTTCAACGCCAGTTTTGCCGTTTTCGATGTCTCCGCGTCCTTTTTCAGGGCTTCCAAAGCGTTTTTCGCGTGCATTTCGTCGCGCCTGTACGCTTTCAGAAATGCGTCATAAAGCTCGTCCCTGTCAAGGGCAATCGTCTCCAAGTCTGTGAATGTGTACTTTGTCTCGCCGACCCAAAATGTGCCATATTGGTAGTCTTCCTGGCTTTTCTCGTAAACGATATGTCCGCAGTCATCAACCGTGTTACCGTCCTCGTCATCGAAAAGGTAATCACTCTCCCAACGGCACAGGCTGTCGTCCACAGTCAACACACCGAAGTCGCGCAGGTCTATGCAACCCTTTGGGTTGTTCTCTCTTGTTGCTTTTTCCTGCACAAACAGCAGGATGTCGTTTCTTTTTTTCATTGTCTTTTGTTTTGCGTTTGAAATATAAAACTTTTTTTCTGTCATGCGCCCGAAGCGGATTTTCTTCAAATTCGGACGCACGGAAAGGAGTTTTTATGCTGTTTTCAATGTTCCTTTGCTTTTTTTGTCCCGCGAGACTTAATCCATTAAGTCCATGACTTCACAGCCGAGCACATCGGCAAGTCGTCGCAGTGTGCCGATAGTCGGGTTACCGTTCCTGATAATGTCAATTAGCGACGGAAGACTGATGCCCATAGCCTTGGCTATTGCCGTCTTGGTCATTCCCGAGTTGGCAATGCGTGTCTCTATGTTATCGGAATGCACGGATTGTACATTACTGATGCGGTATATCGGATTGGTCAGTCTGCTGTCAACTTCCGTATATGCGTTGTTGTCATCGTCCACCCATACGGCTAAGCCGTAGCTACTCGCGGGGTGCTCGGTAGTGGCATGGACACTGACGCTCACACCTGTCATAGTATTAGTTAATATTGCAGTCTTCATAATTCTGTAATTCCTGCGTTAATCTTGGATTGCTCGTGGTATTCTGATAATATCGAATCAGAGACATTACATAGGAGTGTGCCCCTGCGAATTATTTTAAACATATAATTCGGCTCGACATAGACCTCACTCCAATAGAAGAACTTGCCTTCTGCGTACCACTTGTTAATAGTGCATGACTCTACGCCGAAGATACGCCCCTGCTCATTAGTCAGCATGTGCGTTATGTATCCGCGATTGTTGATTACTTCTTTGATTCCTGTCAGAATTTTGTTTTTTGTCTTCATTCGTTTTTTTTTAAATTCGGGGGGTAAAGATATAATTTTATTCGGATATAACCTAATTATATTCGGTTTTAGAACTCCCTGTATTCACTGTATCTTTTAATATTGTTGCTCATGTTTTCTTTCTCTTATATTTACGCATAATCCACCAAAAAGTCGTATATGTCGCACATCGCGTCCCAGCATCTTTTTGTGTCGTCCAATACTGCACGCAGGTTGTAAGGCGCACCGCGTCTGCCGTGTCCCTCTTCGTCCAGCCATATATACGTTTCCCGACTTTCGTCAAAATCATCACAATAGATGTCAAGGTTTCTGACAAACCAGATGAATGTGTCTTTTGCGTTCCTGTTTTCCGGAAATGGGATTGCAGCCCAGAAATCCCGACCGCAGGGGGAACGGTAGTTCAGCTCAACGCAATCTTCCTCTATTAGATAGCCGTAATCTCCATGTTCACGCACGAACTTGTCGAGTAGTCCTGTTATCATTGCCGTTTTCATCACTCTTTCGCTTTTCTGTATATGTCTTTTTTATTTCTGATTACAAGCGATTCGGTAATTTCACATAGTGCTTCAACGTGAACATGGCATTCGGGGTGAGTTGTCGCTGCCAAGCCTTGTTAGTTGGCGACCACTTAAAGCCGTTCTTTTTGAGCATCGTTCTTGTTTCGGCATCGGGCATATCGTCAAAGAACACCCGTATGCGCTCATCAGAGTTGCATACAGCGACTTTTCCACCGTCAAAGGTAAATTCTTTGTCGTCAGAGGTAGCCATTGCCGTATGGCGTTCAATCGCCTGCTCGGTTGCCTTGATTTTGGCAAGGTTATTGGAGAGTTGGTAAGACTGAAAACCTTTCTTCAAGAATGAATACTGCGGTTCTGCCATAACTTCATTTATAGTGCGAGCGGACAGGCCGAGTGCTTCCAATTCCTCATGCTGCTCAATCTCTGATAGTTTGCTGTTGCGGACTATCTTGTTCACGGCTTTCATCTTTTCCTGTAACTCGGTAAGCGTATCGAGCTTGCTCTGCAAACGCTCGACTTCCTCCCAACCGACCAAACGCTGTTGGCGGTTTACACGCTTCACGACCTTCTCTTTCCAAGTCTCAAAACGCTCACGTGCCGAACGCTCGTAATCATTCATCTTCTGATGTCTGCGGTTGTTGAAGTTTCCTGCTCCCGTTATCATCACAGAGAAGGTACGGCTCATAGCGTGCAGCCACTCGCTATACTTAGCGATGTATCGTTTCTCATACTCGTCTTGCAACTCATCGGGAATTTGAGCCAAGAAAGCGGACAGACCGCTTTCAAGTTCATTCAAGAGTTGTGCGCCCATGCGCTCTGGGTTCATGCTGATACCTTGCCCTGCTCTATCGGCAAGGTCTTTCACTGCTAATACTGATTGTCTCATTGTTATTGTGATTTGTGCAGGGCCGAAGCCCTGCGGTTAAACTTATTTCTGTTTACATATTTCACATTCACGTCCGCTCTTTGCGCCAAGGGCTTTGGCTACAAAAAAACGGTGTTCCCCGGATAAGCGTAGCCGTCAGCCTCCACCAACTCATCATCCACAGACGCTAACCCCATAAGCAATGCCGTGCCTTTCTCCGATTTTGCAACAAGTTTCATGTCGTATTTCGTGTACAGCAGTTCGCTTGTGCCCAATTGCTTCATCGCACGAAGCATAAGATTTAATCTGTTTGCTTTGAAAACCTCTACCGTACCGTCAGGGAAACGCAAAGATATATAGGCGCGCTTATTTGCTCTCAGAACTCCCGCAACGAACTTACGCAAGTCTTCTACGTCAATGTTTGAGGATTTGGTCTCCTTTGCCGGGGGAATGGCTTTTTGCCAATCGGGAAACTTACTCTCCGATACAGTTCCGTCCTTTCCTATGACTTTTCCTTTCAGCTTCGGGTCGAAGTCGTCTTTGCTCGCTGCCAAAATTATAGCGTCCGTTGCAACGGCAAAACCGCTATTGTCGTGGAAAACACCCCCGAGCCTTTCTGCGTATGGGGAATCCTTTGGAGCAATATAGTCGGTCATCTTGAATGTGCCGCTCACACGCTTCACGGGCTCGACATACTGATTTTCCAACATCCAATCATGCAGGCTGACATCACCACGGTTTTGCGCCCTCCACTGCCATTCATTCTCTAACAGAGGAGACGCTTTCACTTTACTGCGTAACTTTGACAGCTCCCTGCTTGTCAGCCCCTGCACAAGTTGTTCCGCCTTTTCATCGCCTTTGCTCAAAGCCTCCAATACGGCATCAATCTTGGCATCGTCTACTCCGTTTTCCTCTTTGGATTTTGACTTAGCCTTGGCTTCTTCCTTAGCTTTCAGCCGGTCGATTTCGGACTGCACGATTTTCTTATCCGCTCCGGGATAATCCTTGATTTCTTCGAGGTGCTTAATCTGCGCTTCGATATCCTTTCCGCCGCATTTAACATCGCCGAACGCGGTTACACATTCGATACGGTGCAGCGTAATTCTTTTTGTTCCCATATTCTTGTATGTTTAAAGTGTCAATAACCAAATTTCGGCGAGTTTCTCCGCGCCGTCATAGTTAAGCCTTGTTACATTCATGTAACGGTTGTTTTTTATTTGTCGGTTATTCTGAAATCCACGCCGTCTTCAATGTGGTTTTTGCAGTATGCGGCAAAATACTCGTCGCATCTCACCTTCAACGACCGCACTCCGAATACGTGGGTGTCGTTGAGTACGTGAAAATGCCCTTTCTTGCAGGGCTTCATTACATACTTGTAGTCGCGGTTTGCGACACTTACTTCATCATAAATAATTTTCTCCATGTTTGTCCTGGTTTGAAATTTGTTCTTGTGCCTCCGCATTTTCATGTGCGGAGGCGTGAAAGGTTTCAGCGTGCGAACACGTAGCCGTCCGCAAACACGTAATCATTTAAAAGGTCGCGGGCGAGTGCGCTGTAGTCGAAGTACATTTTTAAGTTATTCGGGATGTTCATTGTTTCATCCGCGATTTCTTCAGCAAATTCCTCCTCCGTGGAATATTCCCCGACGTAGCTGTCGCGGAATAGTTCAACAAGGTTTTTGCCTCCGTGCGTGTCGTCCTCAATGAACGCGTATTCCGCCCATTCCGCGAAAGCGTCATGCTCGCTTTCGTCAAGTTCGTTCATCACGTCCCAGAAGCACGGCGCAATGCGCGTCTCGCTTATGAACGGCGCGGGGATGTTTTGCCAGTCCTCAAAAAAGAGTTCGGGGTGTTTTTCGTCCGCGTGCAGTTCCCTGCAAGCGTCAAGAAACTCCTCTGCGTTTTTGTAGTCTGAAAGTTTCATCCACTTTCCGTTCAGTTTTCCCTCTGCGTATTTTTTTACAGTGCCGCAGTACACTTCAGCTTCTAAAAAGTTCATAGTGAATTTTGCTTTAATTGGTTGATAATAGTGTTTCCGGAAAACCGCAAAAGCGGAAATTCGGAAACTGAAAGGGATTTTTCGGGGGCCGAAAAGCGGAAAAACGGAAAACGCCGCCCCGCGAAAGTCATTCGCAAGAGTCGTGCTGCGTCCTGTATTCCTCGTATTCGTCAGTGCCTGAAAGTACGTCGTTGAAGTAGTCGCTGTTGTCATTCTCCACAAGGGACACGACTTTTTCAGCAGCTTCCGCCCTCGCTTCAGCCGCTTCCTCAATTCTCGTGCAGTTCTGCGCCTCTTTCCTTTGCCTGTTTGCGTCATACGCGCCTTGCAGGCACGCGCCTAACACGAAAAACGTTACAGAAGCCGCCGCAACGGCGTAAAATGTGTCTGAAAGTCTTGTTTTTGTTGTTTCCATTGTCCTTTTTTCTTTTATAGTCTGTAAAATGGTTGAAAAAAGTACCCCCGCACGCTGTTACACGTGCGGGGGCTTTCGTCATATGAAAACAGGCGGGAATTGCTTCCTACCGTTTGGGTGTTTCAATACTGCAAAATTACTTTATTAGTTTGTTCCTGCAAAATTTTCAGCGATGAAATTTGCGAAAAATTCACGTTAAGCGTGTGCAGCATTGTGTCAAAGGGGCATTTTGCCGCCTCTGTGTAGCATTTCACGAGCTTTGCAAGCCCTCTGTAGTCCATGCGCGTTATTGAATACGCGCCGTTTCTTGTCTTTGTGATTGCCTTGTATGTCTCCATGATTTCATTTTGTTGTTTGGTCAATAGTTGCACGCGGGCGGCTTTTTGCGTCCGTCCGCGCCAAAGTCTCTTAAAATTTCCTTTCGCGCACTCTGTCTTTTATTGTCTTGTCGTCTCTGAGTAGGCGCATTCTTTCCACTAAGCAGGAATTTCGCCCGCCTTGTTAGGTGCGGGTTCAAAAGCTCTTCTCACGGCGCGTGTCCCTGAAAAAGTTCGGGGACGTTTTTGCCTGCAAGTAGTTCGGGGGCGTTTCCGCCTGTAACGTCTTGCGCGGCAAATGTGCCGTTATGTGTTTTTTTACGCGGTTCTGGTACTTCCGCGCTGCACGTGCTTTGCCCCCTCAACCATTACGGGGGCTTGCACCTGCGCACGTGCGTGCAGGTGTTCACGCGGTCAAAGCGGCCGCGTGAATGTCAAAAAATGAATAACGGGAATAACGGAGGCTTGTTTGTGTCGCTTGCATAACCTTGCAAACTCAAAACCTTATCCGTAACGCCTTGCAGATGCAAGACGTGCATGGCGGGGCCTGTCTCTCCCCCTGTATGTCTTTTGTGCCGTCCCGGAAGTCGAACCCGGCGCGCCTGTTAAGCGCGTGCCGCAAACGGCGTAAAAAAGCCCGGCAAAATTCCGGGCTTAAAATCGTTTTTGATTGTCTGGTGCGTTATTTCCGCAACCTGCGAATAGCTTCTGCGTTAATCTTGAAATTTCCGCACGGCATTTCCATTTGCGGATATTGCAAAAGGGTGTCTGCTACTGGTTGCGGGAGTTCCCGCACGGCGTTAATGAATGCCCTAATCTCTGCAATGCGTTGCACGCGCTGCACGCGCTGCGCCTCAAGTTCTTCTAATTTATCGATTAACGTGCGTGCGTTGAGGGCGGCGGAACGGAAACCTGCCAGAGTGTTTGCCTTCGTCCTTACAAGTTCCCCGCGTTCCTTGTTAACTGTACAGATTGCGCGAAAACCGCGTGTTTCGCGCTGCACGAGCTCCGAAGACATTACACGCTGTAGTTTGGTACGCGTTTCCGCGTCCGTGGTTACCGCGTTTGCCGTCTTCTTCAGACAATGAAGGAAAATTCCGCGTTGAAGTTCAGGCTGCACGCGTTCCCAGATTGCGCCGGCTTTTGCATATGCTTCCGCGCATGCGGAGGCGTAAAGGCTGCGGGGTTTGTTATCCTTGCGTCCGAGGCTCTCCATTATTGCGGCGTGTACTGCCTGGTTGTTTAATCCTTGTGCAGCGCGTGTGCCCTGCACCTCCTTAATTCTTGCCGTGCTCGTTTCCACGGCTATAAGTTTGTTCATTTTCATATGAAAAAATTTTTAAAAACATTGCGGGCGTTCCGCGCCCGTGCGGTGCGGTCTTTCTTAACCGCATTACAAAGATACAAAAAAAAGACTAACTAACAAAGAAAAAGCAAGAAAAAAGCGTTAATTAATGCAAGAAAAACACCTTTCTTCTGCTAATCTTTGTATATCTATATTGTGTTGATTATCAATGCAATAATAAAAATAAACACCGTTTGCTTAAAATGTCCGAAATTATTCTTATGTTTGCATAAAAATAAATTATCCATGAAGTTTTCAAAGTATGTGCAAAACTGCATAAATATTCATCATCTCACACCGCAAACCGTGGCTTTTGCGCATCTTGTAGCTCTGTGCAATTTTTCCGAGCAAGACGCGGCTGTTATCGCTTTCCCCGCGTGTATAACACTTTCTTCTACAGCTGTGAATAACTTTTGCATAAACTTGCACAAACAAGCTCCCGGAGTTCGAAATCTCGTTGAAGAGCTGAAAAAACAAGAGAGAGAAAAAATGGAAGAATATGCAAAAGAAAAGAAGAAAGAAAGATTTCGAAATATGCAAAAAAAGTAATAATTATAAGCAGTACACAACCAAGGAGGGAATTCTTTCCGAACTTGCATCACTTGTCGACGTGTCTTCGGGCAAAGAAAAAGCCGAAATTTTATGCAAAATTGCGGATTTGAAGCAAATGAAAAAAGAAAACGACGAAAAAGCAGACAAAACAGTGCATTTTTATCTCCCCGTTCGTTAATTTGTTGATAATCAATGATTTATGTTTTACTTTATATTATATACCATAATATAAAGTCCCTCCCTCGTGGTGGGTTGGAGGGGTACGCCCCCCCCCGCTGCATGATTTCCAAAGGCGGTTTCGTTCCTTCTCCAGATTTTTATTATTTTTTTTTGTGTGTATGGTGTGTTTTTTTTTTTGTTACATGTAAGTGTTTAATTCTCATATCGTTAGAAAGTATATCCAAGCCCTTGCGTGTTTTTCTTCATAAGAATTTAATATTGGTTAAATATTGTTATATTGGTAATTTTCAATGGCTTTGGGAGGGGTGTATAGGTGTTTGTCTGTTGTTTTCCGTTTGAGGCGTTAAGAATTTCTTCATAGTATTTTTCATACATTTAAGTTGTTGTCTGTCAAAGAGTAGTTGTATGTTATTAGGATTTAGTGTAGAGTAAGGTAGGGTGAAAAATGAATTTTTTTTTGGGAAAAGGAGAATTTTTTTTGAGAAGTTTGTTCATTTTTTTGCATGGAGTTTTTTGTGTTTAGCAGGTTGTTTTTCAACGTATTAGATATTGCTAAAACAGTTTTATTAAGAAGTGTATATGGTGATTAAAATTAACAAACATGGTTTTTTTTATATGTTCGGGATTGGTTATATTTGCATTTAAGGATGTTGTAAATCAAAGGGAAGTGTTATGGATACATTGAAATACGAGCTGCTTCTGCGTGAGGTGCTGTCTCTGATGCGCGGTGATGAGCTTGACTACGCCCAAAGGAACATGGAGGGTCTTGCGAAGGTTGACGCTGTTCAGGATTTGTTGCGTAATGCGTTGAGGAAGAGCAGTTTGGGAATGTTCAACGGTGTTCCCCACTGTTTTGACGGGAGGGTGTACAGTCCTTTGTCGTGGTCTGACTTCTCGAACCTTGTTTATGACGTTATGAGGGAATGCAGTGTCCCTTTCGGGTTTTACGGCAAGACGCAGAGCATCGCGAGGGTTTGCAGGAGCGTTGTCGAGGGCAGGGAGCTTCGTCCCGACAACAGGCTCATGGTTTTCTCGAACTGCGTGTGCGACACGTCCACCGGGGCTGTGCATGACTTCGGCGCGGAGTGGGTGCAGGTCAGCGGGGTCGGGTACAGGTGCGACCCTCTCGCGAAGGCTCCGGTGTGGCTCCAGTTTCTGGAGCAGGTGCTTCCCGACCCCTCCCTGCGCGAGCTTCTCCAGCAGTTCCTCGGGGCTGTGTTCGTTGACAGGTCTGAGGCGAAGATAGAGACGCTGATGATACTGTACGGGGCGGGGAGCAACGGCAAGAGCGTTGTTTACGAGACCGTCTCGGGGCTTCTGGGCAGGGAGAACATATCGAACTTCGCCCTCTCCGCCCTCATGGACGTGGGGGAGCGCAAGAAGAACATAGCGTTCATGAACGGCAAGCGGCTGAACTATTGCAGCGAGATAGACACCGTGTGCTTCGGTCGCGGCAGCGATGCCGTAAAGGGGCTGATAAGCGGCGAGCCTGTGGAGGCGCGTGTGAACTACGGCGACAACTTCACGGCTTACAACATACCGCTCATGATGGCGAACACCAACAGGCTCCCCAAGCTCGTCGATGACTCGTGGGGCATGAGGCGGCGGCTTTGCGTCATTCCCTTTTACGTCGAGATACCGAAGGAGCGTCAGAACACGCACCTTGCGGCGGAGTTGCGGGACGAGTACCCCGGCATCTTCAACTGGGTTATGGAGGGTCGCAGGAAGTTCGTTGAGGGCGGGTGCAGGCTACCTTACTCCGCCGTGGCGGAGCGCGTCATGGAGGAGTACGCCAGCACGGGGAACACGGTTACGGCGTTCATGTTCGCAAAGGGCTACATGAACGCCTCGGGGGCGGCGGTCGACATAGAGCCGGCGTGGCTGAACAGGCGCGACCTCTACGCCTCGTACAGGCGGTGGTGCTTCAACGGCAAGCGGCAGATAGAGGATGAGCGCGAGTTCTCGCGCGTGCTTGAGGCTGCGGGCTGGGAGATGCGCCGCAAGTCTGACGGAATGGCTGTCGCAGTTTACGGCGCGGAGGCTGTCAGGGCACTGCGCAGGGAGGCTGCGGAGCGTGCGGCTACCGAAAGGCGGCGAATCGCCATGGAGTACGAGCGCGAGGCTGCGAGGATTGAGGCTGCGGAGAAGTCGGGCGCGGTGAAGCCGGATGACGCTGCGGCGGAGCTGCGGAAGGCGGAGAAGATGAGGCGGTACGCCACTTGGACGGCGAAGTCGGGAGCAAGGGCGGGCATTGTAGTCAAGGACGGCAGGAGGCTGGCGAAGGGCACTGTCGCGCTTGCGAGGTATCTTGCGGTGGGGGTCTCCAAAATGGAGAAGCTCATGAGCAGGGGCGTGTTTGACGGGGCTTACACGGAGGGGCGCGGTTGCTACTGGTTTGACGTTGACAGGTGCATTGACGCGCTGCGCGACTATGACGAGGGCAGGAAGGGTGTCAAAAGGGACGCTGAAAGCGTGCTTCCGTGATTTTTATACATGAATTGTACTAATCCTGTAAATAATAATGGCTATGGGAAAGAATGAAGACAAGGGTGCTGGTGTGCGCCTTGAGAGGAGCTACAGCAGCTTCAGGGTGGTTTTCGCCTCTGGGCGCGGCGGAAGGCTCTGCGCCCGCGTGTCGAATGCGGCGGGGAACTGGTGTGAGGAGTTCGCGGAGGATAACATGATGTACACGTTCCTGCGTGAGGCTGCCGCCGACACGCGCATGGACGCTTACGCGCATTCTGTGGTCGCCCTGCACTATATCGTGTCAAACATGTTGTACCCCGACCCGGATTTTCTGGGGGATGTCGCTGACGCAGTGTCGCGGCTTAACGCCCGCGCCATGGAGCGTGTGGGGGCTGCGAGTGAGGAGGATGACGCACGCGCCTTGGAAGAGGTGCGGACGACTGCGGAGGTCGCCGCCGAACTGGGGAAGGGGGCGCACGATGAGTGATTGCAGGGGTGTGCTTACCGCAGTGGAGGTCGCGGAGCTTTTCGGCGTTTCGGAGCGCGAGGTTTACGGTCTTTGCGCCTCCGGCGTGCTGCCGCACTACATCTGCTTTGACGCGGCGGAGATTGAAGGTTATTTGAAAAAGGTGCGTCAATGACACTAAGGGATGTGGTGAAGATGCGTTTGCAGCGGAAAAGCAAGTATGGTGTGGTGAGGCTTAAAAATGGCGGAGAGTGGATTATTTTTTTCGCCGCAGATACACAACCCTCGATATGAAAATCTTAGCGACAGGTATTTGTCTCTGACTGACCATTGGAAAAGTCTCTGTAAAGAAAAAGGTGCGCCTATCTGACGCACCTTTTTTATGTGGTATGCTGTGGCTTCAGCAGTCTCCGAGGAACAAGCCCCCCGTGAGGCTTCGCCATGTTTGCAGCTGTATTCTTGGCACGAACATCCTCTCAATGCGCTTTTTCTGCGCCCCCTGCGCCGCCATGCGTGTGGTTGTATGTCTCTCCCACACGCACGCGAAGCGGTCTTCGGGCATGGCGTACTCGCTTATTATGACAGGGCGCGGGCATTGCTCCGCCCATGAGTAGAACGCCTCGTGGTCAAATGCTGTGCCGTACCCGTGTGTGTAGGGCGTTCCGTACAGTCTCAAGGCTTTTTCGTTGCGGTTTTTGCCGTATGTTGCGTGCTTTTGCGCTTGGGCTGCGCCTTTGGCTTTACCTTTTGCCCCTGCGCGGCGGGCTTTTCTTGCGTTTTTACGCCTTTGAGGGCGTTCTTGAGCTGTTTTTCAAGCGCGGCGTTCTGCGAACGCGCCCATGAAAGCTCCTTTTCGAGTTCAAGTATTCTCTCGTCCTTTGCGATGAGGGCGTTTTTTAACATGCTGATTCTTTTTGCCCCGAAGGGGTCTGAAAAACTGAAATTTCCCATTTTTCTGTGTTTTAATGTATTTGTCCTATTTTCCTTATTCCGTAACAGGTATCGCTATGCAGCAGCATCGTTTGTGGTATGGTGGCAGCGATTCCGTGTCCGTGTGCAGCCCCACCTGCTCCTGACAGATGTTGCAGGGGTATGAGCTTCCGCGCATGACGTAGAATGTCTCTGTCCCCGCCGTGCGGTACAGGAACTGCATCCATACGAGTGATGACAGGTATGATGTCATTTCCGCCAGCCCCCTTGCGGCACTTGTCATCGCGCCCTTCGGAGTGTTGCGCCTGTGCTGCCCCCACCTTTTGCCAAGCCTCGTGATTTCCTTTATGTCCTTGGCTATGGCTGCCGTCGGGAAAGAGCGTTTCTCCGCCTTTTTCCACTCCTTCACCGCCTCGTTTTCCGTCTTTCCGTTGAGTATCGCCCAGAGTGCTGTGATTTCCGCCTCTCGTGCGAGCTTTGTCGTGTATTCCTGTGCAGCCTCTTGGGCTTCCTCCCACTCCTCCTCCGCCATTTCCTCGCAGGTGTCCTTTTCCGCGCCCTCCCTTTTCCCCGCAGCAGCCGCCAGCAGCACCTTGCGGGCTGTTTCGGCGAGCTTTGCGCATTCGGGCGCGGAGGCGTTCAGGGGCTTGGGGCTTTTGAGCGCGGCTGTGAGGGTGGCGGAGAAAGACAATTTCGCCATGAATATGCGGTGTATGAGCCTTCTGAATGCAACGAGGGTTGCGGCGTACACGGCTTTCTCCGCCGCATTCGCCGTGTCCCTCCTCTGCGCCACGTACTCTTTCGCCTTGCGCTGCTGCTCCCGCGTGAAAGGCTTTTTGTCCTGTGCGCTCATTGTTATTGGCTGTTGAGGTTATAGAGCAGGTCGGCGGTCTCCTCCTCTTTTTTCTCCTTTATGAGCCTGTCCCACTCGTAGTTCCGTCCGTAACCGGCGTTCTTCATGATTTCGGAGCCGGTGTGCCTTGACAGCACCCCCGAATTTACGGACTGCACGGTGTTGTTGACAATCTCCGCCGTGTTCTGGTGTATGTACGGGCTTATGGATGGGTAAACCCAGAAGTTGTAGAAGCGCGACACCATTTTTGTTTCCACTCCGTAGCCGTAGAGGAACAGCCTCATTATGTCGTTGAGGGGTGTCTTGTAGTCCTTTGCGTCGAGCATCGCCCTTTCGAGGGAGGGTGAGTATATCAGCTTTATCGCCACTCCGGGGAGGTCTCCCGACTTCACTTCCGGCGGTATGACCGTGAACGAGCCGAGGAAAATCATCTTCAGCAGTGCTTCCAGCTGTAGGCTGAACGCGTTTGACACATCGGGGCGGTTGAGGTACGAGGCATCATCGTCCTTCCCCATTGATATGGCTTTCACCGCACCGTACATATCTCCTTGTATGTCTACATCATCGCCTTTAAGCACCATTATGGGGAAGGCGTATGCCATGTTGTTTTGCGTGAGTTGCGAGATTGCCAGCTCGTAGTTGTCGATGCTGTCCTGCGCGAATGTCCAGCATGGTCCGTGCGCGTCCCTGTGGTATGCGATAGGCACGGTCTCGAATCCGTGTTCCACTGGCTTTTCCGCCAGTTCGTAGCCGTCCAGCCCCGACAGCGCGGGGGGCGCGGTGAAGTACGTTGCCCCTGCCGTCCCGCCGGAAGCCTTTCTGTACGTGTACATATACTTGTCGTCCCAGACTTCCACCCATTCCGTCCTTTTCCTTCCTGAATAAGTGAAGTATCTTCGTGCGAAAGTGTCGAGCCTTCCTGTTATCGGGTTGTAGTGCGGATACAGCGTGTCCCCTTCGAGGAACGACAGCGTGCGCGTGTACAGTTTCCCGTCAAGGAGGTAGAACACAATCGCTCCGTCCCCGGTAATCTTGCAGGAGCGGGCGAACTCGTAGAACCTGACCTCCATGTTCTTTTCGAGCCACCCCTTCTGCATGAGCAGGAAAAGCTCGGAGTTCGCGCCGTCCTCCTTGGTGTCGGTAAGCTCGAACTGCACCGGGTTTCCGCACAGATGCACGAGCTGCTGCGCCGTTATAATCATCTGGAACGGCATAGCCACCCTTGATATGCGCTGCTTATAGAATTTCTTGTTGCCCCGCTCGTCCTCGGTGAACCTTATCCTGTCGGGGTAGAACAGCTCGGAGTTGATTTTGTGTCCCCAAGGGTAGAACTCGCGCAGGAAGTCCGACTGCGGCACGACCTGCCACTGCTGTGCCTCCGCCGGGCATGAGGAGGTGTTGAGGTCGGAGACCACCGCCCCCCTCATGTAGCGTGCCGAGGTGATGCGCCCGAAGGGACGCTTCGTGAAAACGTCTGTCTGTATCATAACAATCCCAATCCTCTTATTTTCCTGTGTGTATGTGTTATCGTGAATATCATTATCATCATCAGCCCCTCTATGAAGTCGGGGGAATGCCCCACAATCCTTTTCATTTCGGACTTCTTTATTATGCACCATCCCTTGTCGTAAGCCTTGTCGTTTTTCCTTATCGCCTTGCGCTCTCTCATGAGTATGTCCCGCAGCGGCATATCGTGGTACCCCTTGCCCGAGAATTTCCTTCCGAGCAGGTCGGGTGCTATGGAGAATCCTCCGTCTGTGAGCTTTTTTGCGAACAGGTACGCCGCCTGTGATTTCAGGTTGCCGTATATGTTCCTGAACTTCGGGTCGACCGCCGCGTTGTTGAGGAACGGCACGGCGCGTGGGAAGAATCCCCTGAACACCTGCCCCAGTCCGTTGAGGTCGTATGTGAACCTCTCCTCCGGCACTCCCCATTCGGCGAGCTTCGCCTTTACGGCTGACACCGTGTCCTTTGCGTTGAGGCGGAATGCGCACACGTCGGCGATGTGGTCTCCGATGAAGTGCCACAGGGTGAGGTTGTCGCCCCCCTCGAACGCTGCGTCGCACGAGGCGCGGCTTATGCCGTCCCCGATTTGCGCGGGGGCGGAGAAGAAGCGTTCCATGTCGGGTATCTTTATCATGTCGTCGCCCGCCGTCTTGAACTTCCAGTTCCCGCCCAGGTCCCTCTCGCGCTGCTCCTCGGTCTGGTTGACGAGGTTGGCGAGGTACGTGGGGTCTGACTTCATCAGTATCTCGTTCTCGTCAAGCCTCGCCTCGACGAACGCCACGGATTTGACGAACAAGTCCTGCGGCTGTCCGTACTTGGCGTATTCCGGTCTCCAGTATGCGTCAATCGTTTCCTTTGCGTTGGCGTACACCTCCTCGCGGGTGTCTCCCCAAATGACCGTCCCCACGTCGTCTCCGTCCATGAAGCAGTACCTCACCACGCTGTCGCGCTCCCTTATGGGGTAGCCGTCGTCCCCTATCCACCAGCCGATGAACTTCGCTACCCACGAGTCGGGGTCGGGGTTGCAGGTGCCGATGATGCGGTTCTTCAGCCCGAAGGCGTTTCGGTTGCAGGTTATGAGGTACTTGAACTTTGCGTAGTCCATGTGGGTTATCTCGTCGATGCCTATGTAGGCGTACTGCTTCCCCTGAAAGCGGATTTTGAAGTCCTCTATGTTCCCCGAATGGTATGAGAACTTGAGGAAGCCTCCTGACGTGAAGTTCCACCTCATGTCGGACTTCGAGCGGTTGTACTCTCCGAACTGCGAATAGAACATGGGGGATGTGTCGATGAGGTCGGAGAGGTCGTCTATCTCCTTTCTCAGTATGAGGGCGCGGAATTTCGGCTCGTAGATGTCGTAGAGAGCCTCCAAGAGGAGCGCGGCTGTTTTGCCGCCGCCCCTTGAGCCTCCGCCTATCACTATGTCGGCGGGACAGGCGAGGATGTTCTCCTGCCCGCCTTTCTGCGGCGATATAAAAAGGGCGGAGTTTTCGGCGTGCGCCTTTTCGCGCATTTCATCGAATGCCGAATATTCAATCAGTTTCTCGCCTTTTCTTAAAAAGCTGTCGGAAAGTCCGTCCATAACAAATTCAAAGATAGTAAAATAATTTCAAATGTGAATATTTTATCAAAAAAACGCATATTTGTTTTGTGGATATTTATAAATATCTTACCTTTGGAGTTGCATGAAAGGGAGTTTTCGGACGGGGACGGCGGAAAGACCGCAATCCCCTCCGTTTTCCGCGATACAGTTATGGATAAAGAGGAGATATTGCAGAGAATCAAGGAGAGTGCCGGAGACACCGGGCTTTCCGACAGGACATTGGCGGACTATGTGGACAACAATATGCCGGAGGAGGGGAAAGACCCCGACGATACCTATTTCACCAGGCACGCGGCAGTACTGAAGTCCATTTCGGGCAATTTCCGCCACGATGTCGCTTCAGCCGTTGAGGACTTCAAGAAGAACTGGAAGCCCGACCCTGACGGCAGCGATGAGGACTTGAAGAAGTCTCTTGCCGAATGGCAGAAGCGCGTTGAGGACATGGAGGCAAGGCTTGCCGAAGCGGACAGGCAGGCATCCCGCCTTTCGCTTGAGAAGGGCGTGAGGGAGGCGATGCGCGGCAAGGGCGCGTTTGACGAATATGTTCTGGGCAAGGTTCTTGACACCGCCGACTTCGGGAAGGAGACCGATGTGGCGAAGATAGCGGAGGAGCTGCTTCCTGCATACGATGCGGAGTATGCCGCGTGCAGGGGTCGCGGGGTTGCGCCGAGGTTCAACGCCGGCGGAGGCGGGGGCGGAGGCTCGAAGGACATCGACGACTTCTTCTCGCGCAAGGCGAAAAGGGAGAGTTGGGCAAAGAAGAACTAAAAAGGAATTGTTATGTACGGACAAGGAAACACTTTCGCTTCCGGGGATGTGGGGCTTTCGCACGCAAGGCGCGTATGGCTCGAGGTCACGGAGGTGTACAACGGCGGCGGCGTGCTCGGCACTGCGACCGCCTTTCTGACCGACGGCAAGGGCGTTGTCCCCGCAGGGACTGCCGTGAAGCTGTCGGGCGGGGTGATAACCCCATACGACGATGCCGCCATACAGGCGTGCAAGGATGCCTCGGAGGTTTTGGCTCTTGGCATCAACGGCTATTTACAGAGCGACATCCACATCGGCGGCTCTTCGGACAAGGGCACCGGCACCGTGGTATTCCACGGCAAGCTGGACGCGAAGATGATAAAGGCGGACACGCTCGCGAAACTCAAGTTGAACACCCTCACCCCCATGATAGTTTTCGTGGAGTGAGGAAAGATTTTGCAAGATGAACAGATTGGACAGCAACACATACGGCGAGCTGTTCTCCGCCGCCCTCGGCGGCGAGAACTGGCAGCATTTCGTTGACAGATACAACGAGAAGTACGATTATGACACTGTGCCGGACTTTGTGTTCGCCCCCACCTCCATAAGCTACACGTTCCAGCAGCTTGTGGCATCTGCGGGCGCGAAGACCCTCCCGGCATACGTTGACGTTGACAGCCCCGGCTATCTCGCGGCGCTGAGCGACCTGAAGGGCGTAACCGGGAACATCCCCACGCAGAAGAAGTTCTACCGCCTTGACAGGCGCGTGGTGCTCGAGAAGTTGCAGCTTATAGAGCGTTACGGACTTGACGCGATGGACAAGAGCATGAGGGACGCTTTCCTTTCGCTGCTTGACGAAAGCACGGACGGACTGATAGCCTCGTTCTACAACGCGCTGGCCTACCAGCGCAACCAGATAGTGAGCAAGCACGAGTTCGTGATAGACACCCCGAACAACCCGAGAGGGCTTCACGGCATCACGATAAAGTTCGGCGTTCCTTCGGCGAACACCGACACCTTGAGCGGCACATCGCGCTGGTGGACTGACGCGGACCACTCAACGGAGGGTACGGCTTCCGACCCGCTTGACTACCTGAAAAAGAGGGTGAAGTGGATACGTAGGGACGGACACTACACCGGTGCGCTGCGCATGGAGGTGAGCCAAGACCTGTGGGACGACATGACAGGGCACAGCAAGGTGCTGAAGGCTGTCGGGTTGCGCCTCTATCCGGGCGCGGCGAGCGATGCCATCGCCACCTCGCTTGCGAAGAACGCGGACGACGACGCGGTTAAGGAGGCGATACGCAAGATAATCCGCGTTGACAGCATCGTGATACGCGACACATACGCGTTCATCGACAAGCCCGGCACTGACAGCGACGGCAACCCCGACCTTGTTACGGAGCGCATAGAGGCGTTTGACGGCAAGACCGTGGCGTTTGTCCCCGAGGGCGGCTTGGGCGACATTCAGGGTGTCGAGCCTATCACCCTCGGCTATGATGATGACAAGGTGGCGGGCTTTGAGGGCAACCGCCTGAAACTTTCGCAGTACGCGGAGCCGCGCACCCACTCCCTATACATAGAGAGCGAGGCTGCGCAGATTTGTGTGCCTGACAAACCTAACTATATGTTCCGCAGCGTCGTTACGGCGTAGGCGGGGCTTGCAAACTCACGGCATCATGGACGGCTGTGTATGCGGGGCTGTCGCGGGGCTTACGATAGAGGCTTACCTTAGGGGCATGGTCTCTTACGAAGTCCCCGACGGTGCGCTTGCGAGCATAATGCTGCGGCGGGGGCTTGACTTCGGCGTTCCCGCCTCGGCGTTGCGCGAGAAGGAGCGCGAGCTTTGTACCGCCGACCTGTATATGTGGTGCGCCGGCACCCCGAGCGCGAAGAACGACACGGAGGACGCGGACGCTGGCTGGAAGCACAAGGAGGGCGGCTGGCAGACGAGCGCGTATGACAAACGCCTGTTGCGGCAAATGGCGAACGACCTCTATGCCAAGTGGGGCGAGGAGGGTGGGAGCCGCAGCCGTTTCGTGATAAAAACCTTCTGACATGGGCATCAGCAATCCGAGGTTTCCGCACAGTTGCAGGATATACCGCATGGAGGGCGCGACCTCTTTCGAGAGCGGCGAAGCCAAAGTGCTGTATGAGGGCGAATGCCGCAAGCAGACGAACACGAGCCTCCGCACGTTCCGCACCTCGGGCGTGATAAAGGGCGACTACTCCCTGTCCCTTCCGGGGACGGTGGGGGGGATACTCCCCGGAGACCTCATTGACGTTACGGACAGGCAGGGCGAGTGGAAGGGCTGCATGGTGAGCGACGCTTACGCGGGCAACCTCGGCACCACCGTTTACTTCAACATGGGGAATAACTGACATGGGCAAAGACAACGGAAAACTGTTTGACGAGGGCATCGCCAAGGCACGTGGGCTTATACTCAAGGCTTTGGAGGGCAGGATGTCCGCCTTTGCGGACATGATGCTCGCCGACGCTTACAGTCTCCGCAAGGGGTGGAGCAGCTGGAGCGGCAACACCCAGACCGGCTACACGGCTGGCGTGGCGGTCGGCGGAAGGCTTACGGCGGTTAAAAGCACAGGCGAAAGCCTCCCCTCCCCGCTCCGTCCGAAACTCGGCAAGGGCGAGACGGACACGCTTGACCCTGACTATTCGGGGCGGAGAAAGCAGAGGCGCACAGGCACGGCTGACATAGCCACCCCTTACGGCATGGCTCTTGGCTTGATGACGGTCGCGGAGGCTGCGGGGCTTTCCTCGAAAGGCATCGCGTTCAGGATGGCGACCGGCACGGAGTATTCGGAATGGCTTGAGTTCAAGAAGGACTTTGAGGTGCTTGCCGGCTCTTTCGCGGTGGCGGAGGAGCGTCTGCGCAAAGCACTTGGGAAAGGCGGTTTGGTATGACAGAATGACAAAAGGGCATGAATACGGAGTTCAACTATGACGGCATACTTGCGGATGTCTGCGCGAGACTGAAGGACGCTCTCGGCGTGGAGGTTTACGCGGGCAGCCGTCCCGCAGCGGTGGAAAGGGCGAGGAACGCCTTTGCGGTGGCAAGTCTCGGCGGCGGGATAACCGACGACGGGGACACTTACCAGAGTTCGCGCCTCCTTGTGTCCCTCTTTGCGAGGGACAGGCAGGGTGGCATTGAGGACACTCCGGCTCTCGGCGCGCTCGTGAGGCGGTGCGCGGGGCTTTTCCCGCTCTCGTGCGGGCTTTATGTGGCGCAGGACGTGAGGATGCTGTATTCGGGGGCTGACACTCTCGGCTTCCACGCCGCCTCTGTGCAGGTGGCACTCATAATAAGGAAATGACATTAAAATAGGAAAAAATGGCTGTAATAACTACAACTACGGGGCTTGACGCCCTGCGCGTTCTCTTCAACTCTATGAAGAACGTGTATTACATCAGCACTGTGAACGCGGGTCTTGCGGAACTCGCGAAGTTCGACATGGAGTTTCCAGTGCTTTCGGACGGCGTAACGTTCAACACCGGCGAGGCGAGCATAACGAAGATAAAGCTCACCACCGGGGCGGAATGGACGAGCGTCGCGGAGGCTGGGGACAGCGACATCACCTTCCAAGTGGCGAGCGTCGCCGACGCGGTGGCTTCCGTCCTCATGGACAAGAAGACTTCGGCGCAGGTTGCCATGACGAACTCGGTGGACGGCAAGACCTACAAGGGGGACGGCTACACCACGGAGCCGAAGAAGCTCGCCGGCGGTCTCTTCATGACGAGCGAGGCTAAGGACAGCGCGATATTCCTGCCGAACATCGAGGGCTACTCCTCGTTCGTGTGCGAGCAGAACAAGCCCGCGTATTTCAACGTGAAGATAACGCCCCTTGCGGACGCTTCGGGCGCGAACTTCTACATAATGGTGCCTTCGGAATGACTTCGGGGGCGCGTAAAGGAACAATAGGGAAACAAACCAACGTCTTCCTCTGACAGGGCTGCGGCGGGCGCGGGAAGTCCGCGTGCGCCGCAGTTTTTTCATTTGTCAGGGAGAGGCGCAAAAAAAAGAGGAAAGGCATGAAGAAAAAGGTTACGCAGCCCGATGCTGCGGCGGAGAGGGAACTGGACTCTGTGATAAGGAACGGCGCGGACTTCGCGGAGCTTCGCGGGAGGCGCGTGAGGGTTCGCTGGCTGGGGTATTTCGCGATACGCAAGCTGTCGGAAGTCATGGTGGGGAGCAGGGACGAGCGTAGCGTGGCGTGCAAGTGCGCCGCCGCGATACGTCTTAACGGCTACTGGGGCATCCTCCTGTGGTGGTGGGCTTTGTGGCGGTGGTACTTCTATGTGAGGCAGTACAGCGAGGCGGAGCTTCTGCCGCTGATAGAGCTGAGTAAAAAAAAAGTACCGCTCGAGACATACTTGACCGCTACCATATATCTGACCGCGATGAAGGACACCGTGATGCAGATGACGAGGAAGGAGGCGGAGACTATCCTTCGCGGACGGTATGGGGAAGCCTCTGGGAGTTAGCCAAGCGCACCCCTTGGCTCGCCGAGCCGATGAGGGTTTTCGGCATAGCCGTAACGCCCCCCCTGTATTACATAATGAGCATGAGCGTGGCGCAGGTGGAGCTTATGGCTTGCGACGTGGCGGTGTCGAATTTCCGCCGCTCCAAGGACAGGAAGGACGGTTTCGCAAGCCCGGAGCGCAAGGAGCTTGAGGAGGCTGCGGAGAAATGGAGGAGGAAGTACGGCGACGGCGGGGACGCGAGTGTGGCGTTTGACGCGTCGAAATGGAAGGTTGAACATTGAAAGTTGAAAATGAATGGCAAATCTCGGCAATCTGTATTTTGACATCTTATTGCAGGACAAGACGGACAAGCAGCTGAAGGAGATACGCTCCAAGGTCATTGCGGGTCTTAAGAAGGAGCTGCCCGCCCTTGACATAAAGATAGACAGGTCGAAACTTGCCGCCGATGTGCGCAAGGCACTTTCGGGCGAGAAGTTCACGATAGACGTGAGGACTTCCGACGGCAAGGCGTTGGGCAGCCTCACGGCGGGGCAGCTCCGCGCCCAGAGAGCCGCCGCCATTCAGGCGGAGAGCGATGCGAAGGTTGCTCTTGCCAACGCTCGCGCCAAAGCTGCGGCAGACCGTGCCTCCGCGTCCTTGCAGCGGCTGGCTGCGGCTCATGCGGGTGCGGCGGGTGCGGCGGAGCGCAACGCCTCCGCGCTGGGGCGGACGGCATCGGCGGCGCAAAGGACTGTGGGATTCATGGGAAGCCTCCGCAACGAGCTGGCACAGCTTGGGCAGGTGTATTTTTTCCAGGACTTGGCACGGCGCATAGTGAACGTGGGCGGCGAGCTTGAGAACCAGCGCATAGCGATGGGTGCGATACTGAAGGATACCGGCAAGGCGCAAAGCATATTTGACAAGGTGCAGACGCTGGCTGTGAAAAGCCCTTTCGGGGTAATGCAGCTTAACCAGAGCGCGAAGATGCTCACCGCCTACAACATACAGTACAGCGAGCTTTACGACACCCTTCGGCGCATAGCCGACATAAGCGCGGGCGTGGGGGTGAGCATGGACAGGATAATCCTCGCCTACGGTCAGATAAAGGCGAAGCACGTGCTTGCCGGCACGGAACTTAGGCAGCTGACGGAGGCTAACCTGCCGATAATAGATATGCTCTCGAAGCAGTACTCGCAACAGGAGGGGCGGCTTGTGAGCGCGGCGGAGATTTACGACCGCGTGAGCAGGAAGCAGGTGAGCTTCGAGGACGTGAAGAAAGCCTTTGAGGAGATGACGGATGCCGGGGGGCAGTTCTACAACACGCAGGAGGCGATGAGCGAGAGCCTCCGCTCGAAGTGGAAGAACCTCGGGGATGCCATAGACGTGGCTTTCGGGAGCGTGGCGCAGAGCGGCATCGGGGACGTGATGAAGGGCATGGCGGAGACGCTGACGGACATGACGGGACACTGGCGGATAATGACTGACGTTATAATTGGTGCTGTTGCCGCGCTGAAGGGCTACAGGGTGTTCGCGCTTTTGACGGCGCGTGCCGTTGACGCGAACCTCATGGGGGCTTTGGCGAAATCCAGAGCCTTGTCCCCGGCAGCCGGGGCATCCGGGGCTAAGGCGACAGCGGAGAACGTTGCGGGCGCGGGCGTGTATCTGGGGCAGTTGAGAGAGCAGCGTCTTCTCACCGCCTCGAAAGCGAAGTACCTCATAATGACGAAGCAGGTGAACGAAGCGGAGACACGCGCCTTGCAGACAATGTACAAAATCGACGGCGTTACGCTTTCGCACTGGCAGAACGCCAACAAGGTTCAGAAGGCATGGGCAGGTGTCAGCGTCATGGTTTCGCGTGCGGGCGCGTTATTGCGCGGCATAGCCGTACAGGGAGGGATTATGCTGGCTTTTTCCGCCATAGCGGCGATAATCGGGCGCATACAGGAGCGTGCCGCCGCCTTGCGCGAGAACCTTGAAAGCATAGGCGAGGCAAGCTCCGAGGCGTCGAAGAACCTGCGCGAGGTTTCGGATGCCATGAGCGGCGTTGACACCAAGACCGCCAGCAGTTCGGAACTCACGGACGGCATACAGAGAATGGTTCAGACGCTGAAGGACTATTTTCCCGAAAGCGCGGACGGCATACTGGAGAGGATATTCGGCAAGGACGCGGACGGCAAGGTGAAGAGCTTAGCGAAGAAGTTCACGGAATTGCGCGACGCGATAAACGACGCGCAGGATGCGGCGCGGCTTCAAAAAACGATGGGCGAGGCACTCGCCAACATAGACGACGACAACGGACATTGGTACCCCGGCAACTGGAACGTCAAGGACTACATGGACGATTATGCCGATGAATTGAAAAAACTTGACAAGCAAGTCAGGGAACACGCCGCCGAGAACGACAAGCTGTCCGCCGCCCTTGACAAGGTGAAGGAGAAATACCCGGAGTTTCTGAGGATGATGCGCGAGAACGGCGTTGGGGCAAATAACATCGCCGGGCAGATTTCTCTGTTGTACACGGAGGGCAGCAGGGATATGACACAAACTTTCGGGGAAGAAGTGCCCTTTAAAATTGCCAATATGGGGGTATTGGTATTTGGGAGCAGGAATCTATTAAGAAAAGCCGCCGCAAAATTGGCGGACGAATTTACGCAATCCCTTGCCCAGCAGGGTTACAAGAAAGGCACTAAGGCGTGGAATATGGCTGCGCAGCGCAGTCTTGAGGACTTCCTTGACCAGAACAAGGTATTGGATGAGCGCGTGAGGCGCGCGGTGAAGGACGAGTTCATAAAGAAAAACGTTTACGTCCATGTGAAAGGCAAGTTCAGCGGCGCGGAGGACGTTGCCTCTGACCTTGACAAGTACATATCGAAGGCATTCGGCGGCAAGTATGACAAGGATTTGAAGGGAAACACCTTGGCTGAAAAGCGCAAGGGCGCGAAAGGCGCGTATGATGCGAGCGTTGAGGAGGTGAAGGCGGCGCAGGGCGTTTTGCGCCGCCTGGGTGTCCCCACTGACGGCAAGACCTTAAAAAAGGTGGGGGAAAAAGCCTCCAACGAGGTGAAAGACGCAGTTTGGGCATACAACATGGCGGTTGAGACGATGAACGCGGGGCGCAAGGGCTTGGCGGCTTTGGGCTGGGGCGAGGAGAAGAAAAACGACAGACCGCGCACCCCCAAGACCGACACGGCGTTGCAGAATGCACGTTCGGAGCTTAACGAGCTGCGTGAGGCTTACGGAGAGTGGCAGAAGCTGTCGGAGAGCATGGGCGGTGCAGCCGCTCTCGGCGAGATGCGCAAAAGCCCCTTTGCGAAATGGTTCAGGGACGGCGGTCTTGACGAGGACGGCTATGTGCGTCTTTTGGAGCGTCTGAAAAACAGCATGAAAGGCGCAAGCAAAGACAGGCGCACGTTCAGGTTTGAGATAGACAAGATAGAGTTCGGGCTTAGGGAGGAAACCTTGAAGAAAGCCGCCGATGAGGCGTACTCGCAGATACAGGCGTGGCTTGAGGACTTCAGTTCGCGGTGGGACTTGTACAAGAGCCTGAAAAAGACCACCGGGGACGGCGGCATCGCCCGCATGGCGTTCGGGAACTACGAGATGTGGGACGAGGAGGGTCGCAAGCTGCTGGAGCATCTGGAGGGCGAAATGCGGAAAAAGGGCATCACCGCGCCATTGCGCCTTGACATGGGCGGCAAGGAGGCTGAAAACTTCTTCGGCAAGGACAAGGGGCTGCTGGAGCTTTACAAGGCGCTTCAGAAGCAGCTGCGCGCCACAGGGCGCGAATGGCTTACGGAGGCTGCGGAGTCGCAGAAATCCCTGATGACCACCGAGGACAAGATACGTCGGCTGAAGGAGCGGATTCAGGAGGTGCTTGACGCGAACAACAGGGGCGAGATTTCCGATGAGGTGATGACCCCGATAGTGTCGGGGCTTGAAAAGCAGATAACGGAGCTGGAGCGCGAGGCTTTCCGCGCCTCTGACGTTTACCGCCGCCTTTTCGGGAGCTGGGAGCATCTGGGCGTGAAAGGCATAAAGCGCATACGCGCCGAGCTTGACGCGCTGATAAGCAGCGCGAAAGACGACGGCAAGGGCGGCTTCACGCTCACAGGACTGGACGGCAAGCAGTACAAGGCATCCGCCGGCGACCTCAAGCAAATCAACGAGCAGGTAAAAAAGACCGATGAGAATTTTAACAAGAAAAATCCGTTCGGGCAAATATCCAAGAGTTTAGAGAAGCTTTTCAGCAAGAAAGCGACAAAGGACGAGCAGACGGAAGCCCTGAAGAACTTGGGCGACAGCGTTCTTGTGGTGAACGGCTATGTAGGCGAGCTGACTTCGAGCTTTGAGCGTCTCTTCAGTGCGCAGGGCAATGAGAGCATGGCGGAGGCGATGCAGATGACCAGAACTGTGGTAAGCGGCATAAGCGGCGTGATACAGGGCTTCCAGAGCGGCGGTGTGATTGGCGGGGCAGTAGCCTCCCTTTCCGCCGTTGCCAACATAATTACCTCCGCCACGGAGCGTCGCAACGCCCGGCTGGAGCGGAGGATAGAGGCGAGCCGAAGGAGGGTGGAGCGGATTGAAGCCTACCTGTCTGCATTCGACAACAGCACGAGGTACACCTTGGGCAACAGCTACTCGCGGAGCGTGGGGCGGCTGGAGCTTAACAAGGAGCGTGCCGACCTTATAAGCATTCGCGACCTGAACAGGGAGATAGCGCGTGCGAAAGCCTACACCAAGCGCAACGACACGGAGCGCATAGAGAGCCTTGAAAAGGAGAAAGCCCTTTTGGAGAGCATCAGCGCGGACAGTCACACGTACACAAGCCAGATGCAGGTGAACCTCGCGCAGAATTACGCCGAGCTGAGGGAACTGTATTACCAGCGGGACAAGGAGTGGGCGAAGAGAAACACCTCGAAGAGCAAGATAAACGAGTACAACAGCAGCATAAAGGACAAGTTGCAGGAGATACGCGACTATGAGGAGGAGGTGGCGGAAACCCTTTACGACATAAACCTGAAAAGCTGGGCTGACGATTTTTCGGACGCTCTTGTGAGCGCGTGGATGAACGGCACTGACGCGGCGGACGCATACTCGCAGAAAGTAGGGGACATCATGAACGCCATGATAAAGAAATGGCTTTCTTTGGAGTTCATACAGCCGCGCATGAAGGAGATACAGTCCCTTTTGTTCGGCGATGACGGCCAGGGCGGCTTCATGAGGGACGGCAGTCTGACACAGGACGAGATTTCGCAGGTTGCAGACCGCCTGATGTCGTTGCAGGACGGCATAGGAGCTTGGGGCGACACGATAAACGCGCTGGTTGAGGGCTTGAAGGAGAGCGGCGTGCAGTTCGGGGACAGCGCGTCCGGGCTTAGCAAGGGCATACAGGGAGTAACGGAGAACACGGCGGATTTGCTTGCGTCCTACATCAACGGAATGCGAGCCGATTTGTCGCTTGTGCGCGAGAGCCTCCGTGAGCTTGCGGAGGAGAATCTTGCGGGCTTCGGCGCGGTTGCGCGGCAGCAGCTTTCGGAGCTGCGGAACATAAGCGCGAACACGCTGCGCAACGCGGATGCGACAGTCGAGCTTCTGTCGATTTTGAGGGCTAACACCATTGCGGGGCGCGGCTTCCGTGTGGCATAAAGAGAGGATGTTATGGAGGATTTTTCACTGTACATACAGCGTGCGGGTGAGGACACCGCTAAAGGCACGGTTGAGGAATGGTACTGCGGAGTAACGGATGCTTGCGCCGCTGTTGACGGCGGTTTCAAGGACTTTGCGTCCAAGAGCTGGCAGGGTGAGGACGGCGAGGACGTTTACATACCCGCGACACCCCGCCTTGCCGCCTATGACGCGGAGTGGGAGCTTTGCTACAAGGGTCCGGGCAGGGTGGCTTTCGCCACCTTGGAGGCGATGCGCACATGGCTTTCGGGGAAGTTGCTGGTGCTCTACGACCCTTACACCGGCATGGGCAGGAGGGGCGCGTGGCTGAAAGGCTTCAGCTCGCCCAAATACACGCGCCGCAAGGGCGCGGAGGTGCTTCGCTTCACGCTGACTTTCAGGATAACCGCCCCGGGAGGCGGCGTTACCGCCACGGAGGAAGGCGGAAAGGTTAAACTTACGGAAAACTCATAAGGGATGTGGACTGTATATAAAAAGGACGGCACGGCAGCGGGCTGCACGGTGTGGAGCCTGGAGTATCACGGCGAGCGCATGGGCGAGCGGTATGTGAGCGCGGACATTGAGAGCGCGGAGCCGCTGTCGCTCGGCGTGGGGGACTGGATAGAGTACCGGGGCGAGCGTTTCGTGCTGGGAAGCGCGGCTGACATAAGCAAGAGCGCACCCTCCGGGGCTTACGGCGCGGGGTTCACCTGCAAGGGCGTGAGGTTCATTTCCCTTTCGGACGAGCTTACGCGCTGCTCGTTCCTTGACATCGTGGGGGGGGACAACAAGATGCACTACACGGGGCTTCCCAAGTTCAGCTTCTTCTGCTCCACGGTAGAGGATTTCGCGAGGCGCATACAGGCGAACCTTGACCGCGCCTATACCGGGGACGGCAGGTGGACGGTGGTGTGCGACCCCACTTTGGCGGAGAAAGGCAACGTGTCGCTTTCCGCCGACGGCAAGACCGTGTGGGAGATGCTTTCGGAGCTTCCCGACAAGTTCGGCTGCAATTTCACGGTGTCGGGGCGCACGCTGACGATAGGGGTGAAGCCTGTCGAGGCGGGCAAGGTGTTCATGTGGGGCAAAGACGGCGGTATTGACGGAGTTGACGTGTCGGGGGACAGCTCGCAGCAGGTGATAACCCGCGTTAGAGTGTACGGCAGCACGAAAAATATGCCGGAACGCTACTACAACAAGATGAGCGATGCCGACGGAAAGAAATACGTCCCCGACAATATGGCTGTAAGCACGCTGATGCTCCCCTCGTTCCCCAAGACCACGCTCGACCCCTACATAGACAGCGGCAACATAGGCGAGCTTGGGGTGCGCGAGGGCGTGGTGTATTTTGACGGCAGCGGGGACAACGAGGAGATATACCCCACTATGGAGGGCATGACGGCGGAGAACCTGCGTGCGGCGGGCGTTTCGGTAAGCCTTGACGAGGGGGACAACGGCAACCTTGACGAGGTGTTTGCAGCCGAGGCGTTGGAGGCTGACGGCTATGTGGCGCAGGGGCAGACGGTAAGCCCCTCCACGTTCAGGATAACGCTGAAGGACATAGGTTTTGACATAAACGGACAGCTCACCTCCTCCACGGCGAAGATAAGCATGAAGGACGGAATGTGCGGCGGCAGGGAGTTCGAGATAACCGGCTGCGCCAAAAGCGGCAACAAGTATGTGCTGACTTGCAAGCGCACGCTTGACAGCGACCTTGACCTGTACTTCCCTTACAAGGACTACAACGTGAAAGCCGGGGACAAGTTCGTGCTTCTTGACATAAGTATGCCCGAAGCCTACATACAGGCGGCGAGCGGGCGGCTTCTGCTGAAAGGCACGGAATGGCTCGCGAAGAACTGCGAACCCAAGCGCACGCTGACACCGAAGATATACGGCATATACATGGCGCGGCAGCACGACGAGGCGTTGAAGTCTGGAGGTGTGAGCCTTCACAACACGCTGCGCGAGGGTATGCGCCTCCATGTGAAGGACGACGATTTGGGGATAGACACCGTGATAGGCATAAAGACCCTGACGATAAAGGAGGGCGGCGACAAGACCGTCCCCGAATACGAGGTTGCGCTTGATGACGATGACAGCACCGGGACTATCAGCAGGATGCAGGAAAGCATAAACGGCATAGTGAGCGGGGAGATAAAGATAAGCGGCGAGACTGTGATAAAGAACAGTCCTTGGCTGAAATCCGCGCTCGCCGGGAAACTTAGCAGGACGGACGATGACACGGCGGAGGGTGAGATAACTTTCCGCAAGGGGCTGAAGGTGGGGGACGGAAGCCGTGGCGTTGACGCTGCGGGCAACGCCGTGCTGAAAGGCGTGTCGTCGGAGACGATTTCCAATTCGGGGGAAATCACCAACGACGGGGACATTGAGAACAGGAACGGCAGGGTTACGACAAAGGACTTGACGGTAACTGACGCTGCAAGCGTGAGGAGCCTCACGGTAACGGGCAAGGCTACTTTCTTCGAGCTTGAGGTGCAGAGGGCTTCGGCAGCGGGGGGATTGTGCATATATTCCGCAGGCACAGGGAAAATAGACCTCGTGGAGCCGGTGTATGACACCGAAGACACGACCAAGGTGAAAGGGTGGAAGTGCTATCAGCTCGCAAAGGATGCGGACGGCACAAGCCTCCAGCAGATGTTCAAGAAGGGGGACAACCTTGTCTCGTTTTCCTTTAACACAGGTGTAGGCTACTACACAGGAACGGCCAACCGCTGGTGGTGGAGACGCTGCACGCAGGCGGGATTTACCTATGAGAATAAAAACGGACAACGGTACATCAGCTTTACCGTAAACAAGACCTTATGTGCCGAGGGGAGCGACGAGCCGAAGGTTGGCGACAAGGTTTGCGTGTTGGGCAACAAGGACGACAAGTCGCGGCAGAACGCGATAGTGATATGCGCCTACAAGGGGCTTGACGCGGGGCTGACAGCCCCATATCTTGCGCAGTACGTGGGGATAAGCGACTTCGACCTTGCGAGCCACAGGGAAAGCTGGTGGGGCTATGACGCGGAACACAAGGCGAGCAACCATTTTACGGGAAAGTTCAGCATAAGCGGCAGCTCGGGAAGCACGCCCATAGTGAACGACAGGGGCGCGTGGAAAGCACGCGACACCTACGATTATTACGACAGGGTGAGTTACGGGGGAAGTCTGTACCTCATGACCAACAAGGCTGCGGGGACGACTACGGGCGTGCCGGGTGTCTCCACGGACTGGACTTTGCAGGTGAAAGCCGGGACTGACGGCAAGGACGGCGCGAGCATAAGCATAAAGGGCAGCGCGATAGCCCACTACGCCAGCGCGAGCGACATAGACCTCAAGACCGCCAAGAGCGGTTATTACCTCACGGACACAGGTAGTTCGGCACAGCACAAGCGCGGCATAACGATAGTGTCGGGCGGCATGATTGTGAACGACATTGACGTGGCGGACGGCGACAGCTACACCACGAGCGAGGACGGACACCTCTGGACTGCCAACGCGGGCAAGGAGGCTTGGGACGACTGCGGCAAGATAGAGGGCGCGAAAGGCGCGGATGCCGTGGTTTGGCGGCTGATACCTTATTCGGAGACCCTTGCGGGGGCGATAGTCAAGGGCGAGGCTTCGGACGGTACGGCATACAAGTCTTACCACATAAAAGGCACATTGCTCTACACGGCCGAGAAGTGGGAGGGCACGACAAGAACAAGGGTGTCTTTGGGCGATGATGTCTTCTGGCGTTGGAAAACCGCGAAAGGCACGGCATGGAACAACGTGAAAACCCCGGAGTCGGCAATGCCCGACTGGATGTATGACAAGGCGGAGGGCGACCCCTCCACGGCGGAGGAGGACAAGAGCCTTTATGCCGTTGTGGAACTTGTAGTTGGCGGAGTGGTGGCTGACAGGCGCACCGTGAACGCCATTACGGACGCAAAAGCCTACATGGACGTTGACGCGGACTTGGGGCGCATGGAGTTTGGCGTAAAAGGGCTTTCGGAGAGCGTGCTGAAGATAAAGGAAGACACGGCAAGCCTCTCGTCGCGCATGGGCCCGGCGGAGGCGAAGATTGCTACGAGCGTGCAGTACGACCCCGAGACAGGGAAAGTAACAAGCAACGTAACCCTTTCCGCCGACAGGATAGACTTGGAGGGCGCGGTTAGCGCGAACAAGGAGTTCCGCATAGACACGTGGGGCAACGTGATGACAGGGACGCAGTACGGCGTGGGGACAACGACATACATAGCGGAAGACAAGAGCAACCTCATCTTCACCAAGGACGCGAGGGTGAGCCTCCCCAACGACGCGGAGTTCATAGGGCGGCGTATGCTGATAATGGCGCAGCCGAAACACAACAGCGCGGGCGTGGTTCTGAAGGCTGACGGTGGGGCTGTTACGGACGTTTCGCAGTACCCCAAGGTGGAGATAGTTACGGGGAACGTCTTTGTGAGGGGCGTTTACGGCACAAGCGTTCTTGACGGTGCGGAAGCCCCTGATGCGGTCGTTGAGCAGAGCGACGCTGACGGCAGCCCCTATTGGGGCGTGCGTTGGTTCGGCGGAAGCCGCGCGTTCCTTTCGGAGACAGGCGGGACACACTGGCAGCAGCCGTCGCTGCTCACATTGCGGGGCGGCTATGTGGAGCTTTTGGGCGTGGAGTATGCCGTATCGCGTGTGTTCCGCTCGCAGACCCCCGAACTGGACGGCACGCTGTGGAGCGTCCACATGGCGAGGGTGGCGGCTGACGGCACTGTAACCACGGCAGACCCCTACAGTGAGAAGATGACCATTTCGGACACGGACGAGTACAACGGCAGCATAGAGGCTTTGGAGAGCGGAGAGGCGACCCCTTGGGAAAAGGCGGAGAGGCTGTGCCTGTGGACGGTTGTCGGCGTGGGGGCGCAGGAGTTCACCGCAGGGCTTAGATAAACGGCAAAAGCCTTGGCGCGGACAGGGAAAATGTATAACTTTGGAATAAATATGCAAAAGATATGGCGGACGGCACGAAGATACAGAAAGTGAACTTTGAGAGCGACTTCACGCTTATACTGAAGCCTGTTGACGCGGAGGGCAACGCGGCTGACGCTTTCCCTTCGGGTGATTTCGAGATAGTATTCACCTGCGGGGGGCGTAAGTACTCATGCTCGCGGCAAGGGGACAGATACACGAATTGCAGGCTGAACGACGACGGCACGCTGACGGTGGTGTTTGACAGCCACAACCTTCTGCCCGGGGTGCTTAGGATGAAGATGTTCCTGCATCTGCCGAACACGCTTTACCCTGACGGCGAGCAGACCGTTGCGGGAGGGTGCATAGCCTTGGGCGTGGAGCTTGTGGCGTGCGGGGGCGACGACTTCGCGACCGAGTTCGAGGCGGAGCTGGTGATGCCTTGGCAGATTGACATCCGTCAGGAGGAGGGTCAGGAGACCGCCGCCGTGATGAGCCAGAAAGCCACCACTGACGCGCTGGCGGTGAGGGACGCGGCTTTGCAGGAGCATATAGAGAAAATGAGGGGGGAGCTTATGGAGGCTTACTGCCTAATGCTTGTGGGCGAAAACCCCGTGCTTGTCGGGAGTACTGTCAATTACACGATACAGGCTGTAAGTACGGAGGAGGCTGACACGCTGGACTTGATGCGGAACGGCGCGGTGATAGGCAGCGCGGAGAGCGTGAAGCTGCTGTCGGTGAGCGACACTCCCCCGCTTACGGAAAGAGGGAAGATAACCTATGCTGCGAGAGCGGTCATAGGCAGCACGATGAAGGAGGGGCGGCTCGTGATTGACGTTGTGCTGCCGATATACCTTGGCGCGGGGCAGGACGTGCAGCGCGTGATGACACCCGCCAACAGGCTCACGGCGCGGACAGAGCCGAAGGGCGCGTGCAGCGTGAGGGTTGACAGGGCGGGCGACTGGCTGTGGATAGCCGTGCCTGACGACATGACTTTCGCGGGCGCGGAAATGGGCGGCTTCGAGCTGCCTTTCAGCCTTACTGACGATTACGTCAAAGACTACAAGGTGTACCGCTCGGACAGCGCGTACAAGGCGGGGACTATGGAGATAAAACTATTATAAACGGTAAAAAACTATAAAAGGCTATGGCAACAATAAAGGTAGGCGGACAATTAGAGAGCGTTGCGGTTGACGAGAAATTAGTTGACGCGGCGCAGGTCAAGGACGCGAGCAGGGACAATCTTTCGCAGAAGGACATAAACGATGAGCTTTACTCACGCACGGCGCAAAGCAGCGAGGAGCTGAAAGGCTATGTGAAGAAGACGGACTACGAGACCGACAAGGCGGCGATAAAGAAAAGCATAACGGACAACAAGAGCGCGGCGGACACCGCGATAAAGAACTTGCAGGACGGCAAGTTCGACAAGTCGCAGCTCATAAAGACGACCGCGCCCCTGACATCAACGGATGACAGCGTGTACACCTCGAAAAAGACGGACGCGCTGATTGAGGAGGCGAAAGGCTCGGCTTCAACCGACCTCGGGACGGCGAAAACCGAGCTGGAGGCGAAGATAGACACTAAGCTCGACAAGGCGAAAATCAAGAGCAAGAAAAGCTCAACGGCGGGGGACGTTTACGACGCGCCGTATGTGAACACGGAGCTTGACAAGAAGCAGAACAAGCTGACGGCGGGGACAAACATAAAGATAGAGGGCAGCACCATAAGCTGCACGATAGACACCACGCTGTACAAGGTAGTGGAGACACTTTCCGCAAAGCCCGCCTCGGGGGACATGAACAAGATACACCTTGTGCCGTCTGACGAGACCGCGACAAAGAACGTCTATAAGGAGTACATATGGAAAGGGGACGCTTGGGAGCAGCTGGGCGAGTACCAGTCAACGGTAGACCTGACCCCGTATTTCAAAAAATCCGACATAACGCAGACCGTAACGACTGCGGCGGACAAAGTGCCGAGCGGCAAGGCGGTAACAAACGCGCTGAATAGCCTTGAGTTCGTAGCCGGCATTGTGCAGGGGCATTATGCGACTAAAGCCCTGATACCCTCTGACGCGGCAGACGGCACTTATTTGGTTGACGCAAACGCTGCCGGCACAGCGGGGAGCTACATAGTAACCGTTTCGGGCGGGAGCGTGATAACGCAGAGCGAACACCTTTCGACACAGAAGGGCGTAATGTACCTCACGAAGGACGGCACTGTTTGGAAGGACGCGCAGACGGCGGCGTGGGTCAACATGGGCAGGATGCAGACTGGCAACACGTGGACGGTAACGAAGAACACTGACGGCTCGTGGAAAGGCTTTGACTACATGAACGCAAAGGCGGGCGACACCGTGATAATAGACAGCACGCAGTACACGCTGGTAAAGTGGGACAAAGCAGGTAACGGATGGCTGATAAACCTTAATGTCAGCGACGCCGGCGAGAAGAAAGCCAAAATGGACGTGAAGCGCGTTTGGATAAGGAGCAACGGCAGCGTTTACATTGACGACTATGAGGCTGGCGTAACGGTTGACACCGAACTTGACATGTCTTCCTCTAATCCTGTAGAAAATGCAGTGATTGCGCAGACGGTGAACGACTTGCAGTCGCAGATTTCGGCGATACAGGCTGAAAAGGCGACATTCACGGTGAAGCGCACAAGCGGCAGCAGCATCTACTTTGTGGGGGCGGCTATAGATGCTTACATACAGGCGGACTGTTCGATAATCGCCGACACGATAACCATATCGCAGGGTGGCAGCACGAAGAACAGCGCAACGAACGCCAAGCAGTGCATCTACCACGAGATAAAGGCGGCGGGCGCGAATACCGCCCCGACCACCCTCACCTATTCGGCAAAGGCGGTGATAGGGGACGTGGAAAAGACCGCGAGCGTGAGCATAAGCGTTGTCAACCCGATGTACGTTGGCGCGGGGGCTGCATACGCGGATGTTGTCGTTGAGGGCTGCAAGCAGAGCGCACGCACTTCCGCAAGCGGCACTTACAACGTTACGGTGGCATCTGCCGGACAGTATGTGTTCTTCGTCGTTCCGAGCAGTATGACGATAAACAAGGTTACGCTTTCGGGCTTCGACTTCCCCCTCTTGGCGGCGGACACGACAAGCAAGAGCGGCTACAAGATATACAAGAGCGCGAACACCTACAAGGCAGGGACGCTTACTCTTGTTGTGAGCTAAGAAAACTCTTGGGTGATTTCATTGTTATTGGTTGGACGCGGGGCGGGGTTGGAATGCCCTGTCCCGCTTTCTTGATTAAAAAAGGATTATGGCAAAGATAAAGGTGAGCGGCGAGCTTGAGGTTGCGACCGCTGAGGGGAAGCTGGCGGACGCGGCGCAGGTGTTTGACAGCACGCTGCAAAAGAATCAACAATACATTAATAAGGAGTTCAAAGAAGCCCTCGCAAAACTTACGCGAAAGAAAAGAATCTTCATAAAACATTATTCTTCATCAAAAACATATGAAGGAATGTTTGCATATGTTATTCCCGGAGAAACAATAAAATTTGGCGTATATACAAGTGCAAAAAATAACATATCTATAGAGGCTATTGCATTTAATTCTTCAAAGGAAAATCCTACAATAACTGTTGCAAATCCAGTAGTAACAGCTTTAGGTAGTTATGTTTTTCATGTGATTTCAATGACAATTCCTACAGATGTTGCAGATGGGGATATTTATCTATATAAAACAATGACAGTAACGTCTTAATTATGAAATACTTAAAATTAGATGAGGTACACAGGATTAACCGACTGGAAGGCATGACCGATGAGGAGTGGGATGAGGAGAATGAAAGGAAGATTGGGGATGTGTAACGTGTAAAAGGTTTGGGTTATGAACGCGAAGGAGAGGGAGCTGCACAGGATAGTGGATATAGTCGTTGGTTGCTGCTCGGTGAGTTTCGGCGGCAGGGTTTCGCTGTCGCGTGCCGAGGTTTTGGGCAAGGGTCGCGGCGAGGTTCTCACGATGACGCGGTGCATCCTCGCCTCGCTCATAATCGCGGCGGGCTTCAGCGTCTCCACCCTTGCGGGTCTCACGGGGCGCACCGCCACGAGCGCGAGATACCTCGTGAGCCTTGACAGGCAGTTCCACAAGACCTCGCGTGCCTACAGGATTGCAAGCGCGGAGGCGGCGGAGCTGTGTCGCGAGGCGTGGAGAAAGGACGACAAGGAAAGGGGGAAAGAGGAAGAGTAACGCGCAAGCAAAACGAAAGCAAAAGGGAGGCAGACGGAAGGGAAAACGTCTGCCTTCTTTTTTGCGTCCCACGGATGAATGCGGAACTTTGCAACAAGCCCGACAATGGGCGAAACGTCTAAAATAAGTGATTATGGACATGGAGAACGGACACAAGGAGATTGTGGAGAAGAAGGTCTATGAGGAAGGGAAGAAGGAGTACGCGAGCAACGGCAAAGGCAACGCGGCCCTCACACTCGGCATCATAGGCACAGCCCTCGGCGCGGGTGCGCTCTGGGGCAGGGGCAACGGCATCTTGGGCATTGGCGGAGGCGGCAACGCGCCGGAGAACGTCAACATACAGGTTGCGCGTGAGGCAATGGCATCGGGTGCGGGCGCACCGACCGCATTCCAGGCGTGGGAGCACGGCTGTGAGGAGGCTTTGGCACTCACCAACACCATTTGGGGCTTGAAGGTGAACACGCAGGGACAGCTCGGCAAGATGCGCGAGCAGGACATCGCGGAGAAGTTCAGCCTGTACAAGGGCATGACGGAGGCGGCTTTCGGACTGTACAAAAATCAGATTGACGCGGACTTCAGCCTGTACAAGAACCAGCGCGACATGTACGACGCGCTTGACGGCAAGTATGCGGCGAAGTTTGCGGAGCTTGACAAGAAGGTGGCTGTAATGGAGGCTGTGCGCCCCTATCAGGACAGGCTGCTCATGGACTACACCGATAAGAAGACCTGCCGCTGCATATACGGCGAGCTTGTGTTGCCGAGCACACCGACCGTAACAGGCTACCAGAGCGCAAGCCCTTTCGGATGCAACTGCGCAAGGCAGGCGGCGGCACAGACGGCGTAAGGCGCAAGACCGCACGCAGGAGGCGCGTAAATTAGTTGGTGGGGGGCTGCCCCTCGCGGGGCGGCTTCCCGCCTTTTTAACCACATCAACTAAAAAAGGAAAACATGGACATGAATTTTGACCCTGTGTTGCAGCAGGGACAGAGCGGGGACGTTACAGCCATAGCACAGGAGCGCGAAAGGCTGGCGCGGCAAATGGAAACCCTAAGAAGAAACTGGGGACAGCCGCAGCGTGAGAACGGCACGCCCGTATGGGACGAGATAGACAGAATAACACAGGGACTGACATCGGGCGAGTTCCGCTGCCTGTCGGATAACGCGGAGTTTCAGGAGAGCAACAATGCGGTTACGGCTTTGTTGCAGCGCGAGTACATGAGGATGATGCGCCCTCTGGTTGAGGGGACGCGGGACGGAAAGGAGGCGTTGGAGAAGCATCTTACGCTGCTGAAACGCCTTGTGAAGAGCGCGAAAGATGACGCGGAGCGCAAGAGCGCGATGATGAGCGACTACATGGAGAACCACGCCGACATGACATTCAACGACTATATAAAGATGAGGCAGAAAGGAGGCATGAAATGAACATAGACGAGATAAAGGACAGGATATGCGGGGCGTTCGGCACGTGGGCGGAGCGCAAGATAACCGAGCTTGCTTCGGGAAACCTGCACATGGGAGTTATAGCCCCCTATTTGAAGCGCGGGGCGGAAAACTGGGTGAACCGCGAGCGCGAGCGTATCGGCAGGATGCTTGACAACGCATCACTTTTCGTGGCTGACAAGGACGGGGACATAAACCTGCGCACGGTTACGGACGACATGATTTCGGTGTTCCGCGAAATGGACGAGACGGAGTTCGGGGGCGGCATTGTGCGCGGCACGGCAGGAAAGGGCGTGATAAAGGTCGGCTTTCCAGACAACCCGATAGTGTCGCTGCTTTTTGGGGATGGCTGTATGCTGAAGATAACCGCCGATGACTTGGCGGAACTCCGCGACATGATGCTGGAGAAACAATGAAGTTTTGGCATGGGGAATATTTTTATATGTCCCTGTGCCATTTTTATATATCCTGTCTGTTTGGATATTTATTCAAAGTTTTTATCTTTGTAAATGTCAAAAACGGAACGGTTATGTCAATAAAGGGAACTTATAAGAGGGAATCTATATGGGAGGCGGAATTTTCAGGAGTGTCAAAACATTGCGCGTCAAACCCATGAGTTGGGCGGGCATTTTCAAGGCGGCTATATTCGTCATGGGCGGTTTGGCAGGTTGGGTGGTGGCGGAGTTCAAGCCCGCGTTCCCCCTTGTTGTAGTGGCTGTGATATTCATCCTTTACGACGCATGGACGGCGTACAAGCTTGACAGGCGTGCGCACGCGGCTTATCCCAAAAGGACGGCGCGGCACGAGGCGAAGTTCACGAGCTTCGCGTTCGGAAAGGTCGTGAAGCAGACGATACCGAAGCGGCTGTGGCTGATTTTTTTGGCATACCTGGCGGAGCATTGGGTTTTCGTACCTATACACATCCCCCTGTCTTACGTGATAACTGGTGTTATATGTTTTGAACAGGCATGGAGTATATTGGAAAACGAGAGTTCCTGTCGCCCCGAAGCCGAACACAGGTTCTGGAAAGCCTTGCAGCGGATAATGGTTGACAAGACCGCAAGGCATTTTGACGTGGATTTGGAAAAGTTGGAGAAAGGGAATGGGAAAGATGAGGAAATTTCTGCAAAGGATTGACGCGGCTGTGGGGCGATTGCCCCTTGACTTTACGCTGCATTTTATTGTAAGTGCGGCGGTGGCTACGGTTGTGATGATTGCTGCGGGAGTTACAGGGTGCAACCTGTTGCAGTCGGCGTTGCTCGCGCTGCTCGTTACGCTCGTAGTTGGCGTGGCAAAGGAGGTCGTGATAGACACGTGGATAAAAGGCGCGCACACGGACGAGAAGGACTTGGCGGCGGACTTGTGCGGGGCTGTGTCGGCGGTTGCTGCAATGTCCGTGGCGGCTATAGTGTTTTAGGCTATGGAAATAACGATAGACAGGAAGTATAAGCGCGACACGTACACGGTGAGCCGCGTTTACGTGGACGGCGAACGCTGGGGGGACGGCTCGCACTGGTGCAGCGCGTTGGAGGACACCGACAGGGGGCTGTTCCGGGGAATGCCGTTGCGCGAAATCGCGAAACGCAAGATTAAGGGCAGGACGGCCATACCGGGCGGCATGTACAACGTGCGCGTCACGTATTCGCCGCGCTTCGGCAAGCCGTTGCCGCTTGTGGAGGACGTGCCCGGCTTCTCCGGGGTGCGCATTCATCCGGGCAACACCCCGGAGGACACGGACGGCTGCATACTCTTGGGCGAGAATTGCGTTAAAGGCAAGGTCATGAACTCGCGCTACTGGTGCGCGAGAATGCAGGAATTGATACAGAATGCCCTCAAAAGGGGCGAAAAGGTAACGCTGCTGGTCAAGAGATGAAGAGGGATAAAATAGCCAACGTTGCCGCAGTCCTTTGCGTCCTGCTTGCAACCGCAAACGCTGTTGTTGTCATGGTGCGCGGTTGCGGACACGGGAAAGACGGGGCTGTGCCCGACACCGTGAGGAAAGTGTTTGTCGATACGGTGAAATATTTGCAGCCTGTCGTTCGGGACAGCGTTGTGGTGAAGTGCGTAAAAGTGCGCGTTCCGCGTGCGGAGGGCGGCAAGGACACTTTGAGCGGCAGATATAAAAACAGCGGAGGGACATATAAAAACACGGACAGCGCGGAAGTGGAGATACCTATCACGCAGAAAAAATATTCGGACACGACTTACACGGCGTGGGTTAGCGGCTTCCGCCCCGCGCTTGACAGCATACACGTTTACCCCCGCCGCGAGGTGGTTACGGTAACGAACACCGTGAGGGGCAAGCCCAAGCGTTGGGGCGTGGGAGTACACGCGGGATATGGCTTGACACCGCACGGCTTGCAGCCGTACATAGGGGTGGGGGTGAATTACAGCATACTGGATTTCTGAACCATTGCAATTTTTTCATTGTTTGTTTTTAGAGGGAAATGGCGGCAATCCGTGAGGACAGCCGCCATTTTTCAAACCGTGAAAAATCTTCACGCTTATTCAGTCTTCGTTCCATCCTCTTTAATCTCGCGGTACTCCTCCAGTTTCGCCCCGCGCTCTATCATGTCGTACCACTTGCCCTTCAGCACGAGGTCAAGGATTATCATGTCATTCATCATCCTCTGCAAGTTTCCACCCTCTGCGGGTCAGTTCGTCAACAAGTTCCTGCTCGTCCGCATATTCGCAGATTTGCTCCGCCGTGAAGCAGGTGATTACCGCCTCCTCGTCCTGTGCTTCTATTACACTCGACAAGAGGTTGGGGGACATATTCGACAGCACATCCGCCACAAATTCCACCTGCTCCCTCACACTCATGTTGTCAAGCACCTCGTAGGGGTCAACCCTCACGCTTATTTCTGTTTCCATTGTCGTTATCTTCTTCTTTCAAAATAGATTCCACATAATTTACAACACGTTCATACTCGCGCCCGCTCTTCTCGCTGTCTTTGTAAGCTTTGGCAATGAGTTCTTTGCCGCTGCCGTAAAAGCAACCAACTCTCCATTTGTCGTTAGAGCGAGTCCACGTGAAGTACCGTCCCGAAGACCACCAATTTTTGAACACAATATAATCGGAGTTATCGCTGACTGTGGCGTTCTCGCCGACCCATGCGTTCCCGCTAACCGTGGCGTCCCCGCTGACCTTGGCGTTCTCGCCGACCCATGCGTTCCCGCTAACCGTGGCGTCCCCGCTAACCGTGGCGTCCCCGCTAACCGTGGAGAACCCGCTAACCGTGGAGAACCCGTTAATCCATGCGTCCCCGCTAACCTTGGCGTTCCCGCTAACCGTGGAGAACCCGCTAATCCATGCGTTCCCGCTAACCTTGGCGTTCCCGCTAACCGTGGCGTTCCCGCTAACCTTGGCGTCCCCGCTAACCGTGGCGTGCCCGCCGACCACGGCGTTCCCGCAGACCGTGGCGTCCTCGTAGACTGTGGCGTTCCCGCCGACCGTGGCGTTCTCGCTGACCGTGGCGTTATTGTAAATCCAT
>ERZ1035032.246-NODE-246-length-46673-cov-5.585117_pt1 | contig 46673 bp, 61 predicted proteins | sample MGYA00520693_ERZ1035032 | MGnify/ENA primary metagenome ERZ1035032 (study PRJEB33766, sample SAMN09781740) | gut metagenome | biome: gut microbiome | host: Homo sapiens | place: Madagascar | study: EMG produced TPA metagenomics assembly of the PRJNA485056 data set... | reverse complement strand
ACCTCCGTGCGTTCCCCTTATTGGGGCAATTCGTGTTAAAATTTTTTGGGATTGCTTTTTGCTTTCCCTTACCTTGTATCTTTATTATACACCATTTTGCCGTGTATGTCAATAACCTTTTGCAAATTTCTTTGTAAATAATTTGTGTACACGCGGGGCTTCTCTCTGGTTTTGCACTTCTGCCACATTGAAACTCGTTAGAACCCCGCTCTCGCCCCGCAGGGCTTCGCTGTGCCACGTTTCGGGGTAAACAGGTATAAATTATTACCCAAAACGTAAAATGCCTTAGAAATCGTTTCTGGGGTTTCTGCGGGCATAAACAAAAATAAGGGGCTTGCTAAAGACATTTATGTCCATCGCAAGCCCCTCGTTTTTACTCGGTCTTGTCCTCCGATGCTTCATCAACCACACCAGCAACCTCAATCACGGCAGACTGTACAGCCGTGTCCAGCTCCTTGACCGCAGCCTCGATAAAGGCATCCACCTCGCCCGTAACGGTCACGCCTCGTGCCTCTAACAGTTTGATGACATAATCCTTTTTCAGCGGCTTTGCCAGACTGCCAGCTTCGGCTTTCTTTTCAGCAGCCTTGACGTATTTCTCAACAAGGCTGTAAAGCTGCTTTTCTTTCAGCCACGGAATAGCGGAGCTTTTCACCCACGGGATGCAAACGCCCGTGAACACAACGCCGATTGCCGCAAAAATAATCTCCACCAGATTGTTGATGAGCAAAATCTGAAATTCGTTCATTCTCTTTTACCCTCCGTTTTTTCTGTTAAACCTTTTTCGTGTAGTCGAGCGAAATCCAGCCAGCACCAGATTTCAGCTTGCCCCACTTGGTCGCACCAGTGCCAGAACTTTCCGCAACGATGGTATACACGCCCTTGTCACGGATACTGCCGTTCGTGCCGTAATTCGTGCCAGCTCCCTTGCGGATGTTCAGCACGGATGCGGTAACTCGAACCTTATAAGCAGTGAACGTGCCAGACGTGCTGCCGGAGCTTCCAGACGGCGAATAAACCACGTTTCCGCTGCCGTCATATACGGAATATCCGCTGTTCTTATCGGCACAAGCCTTGGCGTTTGCAAGGATCGTGAACGCTCCTTTTTGCGTTGCACTGTCGCTCCAACTCTTGCGGACACGGTACATCGTTCCGCTGGTTGTCGTTCCCGTGCTGCCAGAGCTTCCCAGTCTCTTATTGATTGCCTCGGCAAGCTGTCCCATACGGGAGTACAGCCAATCGCCAGGGCAGGACTTGTTCGCAAACCAGCGGTGAACAGTCAGAACACACTCGCCCGATGCAGGGGAGTAGTTCAGGCTCTTTGTCTTATCTCCAAACCAGAGGACTTTTTTCAGCCCATTGCGCTTGCAGATGTCGATGCAAAGCTCCACCAGCTTGTTATAACAAGCGTCCTTGAAAGCATACGGTTCGGACTTGTCCGATGCGCACTCAATCGTGATTGCTCGCTGGTCGTTCGCATTGCTGGAACTGCACCAGCTACGGTTTGCTTCATCCACGACAAGGCACACACGCCCATCGTAACCGATGCCGTAGTTGCAACTCGCCTTTCTGCTCGTACTTGTGAAGCAGCCTCCGATACTCTCTGCGGAAAGCTGCCCGACCACGCAATGAGGCGTGATGCGGTCAATCTTATGCGTTCTCGCCCCGCTGTGGTTGGGGCTTTTTACTGTGCAATTTACCAATGTAGAGTTGCTCATTGTAGTTGCTCCTTTCGCATATTTGGTATAGTAACTCTGCCCGTAGCCAGCTCGCTTCGTCTTTACCGCTGTGCTCTGGTCTGCGGGTCTTTCAAACTTCGTCAGCACCTCATCGGATGCTGTCTTGACGGACGTTCCAGTTTTCAATACGTTCAGCACGCCTGAATAGCCTGCAAGCTCTTTCATCAGATAATCAAGCTGCATTTCCAAATCGCCAATGCTCTTGCCCTTGGATTTCGCATAGCTCAATAGCCCAGCCTTTCGTGTACTGTACGTCCACTGCGCCAGCCCATACCCTGCACTGTCTTTGGCGAAATTCGTGTATGAACCGTTATCCACCGCCGCCGTGTAGGTTTCGTCCGTGTAGCCCAGCTTCTTTTCGTAGGCGTTTTGCAGATTGTTCGGGCGCAAGCCGCTTTCTGCATAAAGGTTTCCCATCAGCCCAGCAACGCCGTAATCATTCAGCCCTGTGGCTTTCAGGTAGTTCCAGATTTTTTGCTCGTTAGAGCTGCCTGTCAATGCCATTGATGTGCCTCCTATCCTGCCGCCTCATCAGGCGGCTGCGGTGCATCATCCTGTGGCGGTTGCTCCGTAGGCTCACAACCTTGTTGCTCCCGTTCCTCTTTTCGTCTGCGTTTCTCGTCCTCAACTTGCCACTTTCTATCGGTGCTCTTGTCCTTGGTGGTCTTTATCCAGCCCATAATGCCGCACTCGCCGCCCAAACAGGCGAACACGCACGAAACAAGGGTGTCAGGGATTGCGCCGTAAATCTGAAAAGTGTGTATCATTTCCATCGTGAACAGCAAAAGCGAAACGCCGACAATAATCAGGATGATGTCCATTGTTTTCAGTTGCTTCGGCTTTTTGCGCCGTTTCCTCTTGTCTTTATCCTCCATCCGCAAGCCTCCTACATGCCAAGCTGCGTGAACACGAAGCCAATCAAAATGCCGAGGATTGCCGTAACGACATAGCCGACAACCTTTCGCCACATCTCGCCGTCCCGTCCTTCCAACGCTTGAAGCCTCTGCCCCTGCTGCTCCTGCTCTTTGCACATAACCTCGATGCTCTGTGCCAGCTTTTCAACGGATACGGTCAATGCTCCAATCTGGCGGGTGTTTTCCTCCAACAGCTCAATGCGTCTGTCCTGTCGCTTGTCCCTTTCCTCGATGCGCTTTGCAAATTCCTCGTGTTCACTTCGAGAGATTGCATCCTCCATTCGCTGTACCTCCTTTGGTTGAATTTTTGTATATGGCATTGAGCTTTGTTCTCAAACCATAGCTGTTGCAATGCTGTAATACGCCACAATACGATGCCGCTCTCGCCTCGGAAACAATGCAACGGCTTTCTTGCCGTATTTCATCATATCCTCGATTTTCGTTTTCAGGTAAAACGGCTTGTATGGTTGTGCGGGGATTTCCTCACTTTGTGGCTCTGCGGTTTGGTTTTTCTGCTCATCCTCCATTGCGTGCGTACCTCCAAAAGAATAGGGGACTGCTATCGCAGTCCCCGTCAGTGTATCAGTATTCAGTTATCAGTTATTCATAAAAAGCGGAGCGGAAGCCGACGCCCGTGCCGGAACCCGCGCGGGCATGGTCCAAGGTCAAATTGAACACGCCCGCGCCCGCGCCGCTGCCCCAGCTGCCGCCACGATACGGGAAATGCTCTGCCTGTGCGTTGTTCGCCCAGAAATAATCGCCCTCGTAATCAAAGGCCGTGTCATCGGGAAGCATAGCCAGTGCGTAGAGAATGGCTTTTGCCTCATCGCAAACCGTGGATGCCGCCGATACACTCACAAACGCGCAGCTTTGAGAACTATCAGACGAGCTGCTGATTGTTCCAGTAATCCACTGCCACTTGTTGCTGATATAGTCCAGCTTCAAGCTGTTCGTGGTAGTGCCTTTACCGCCAGGCGTAATCAGTTTGCCAGTCGTGCCGTCAATCGCTTTCCACGCATTGCCCGTAGAGAGCTTCGAGTTGCTGCTGTCTGCGGCGTTGTTGTTCTCCAAAATCTGTAACTCGCCATAGACAAGCCTCATACCGTCCACCCATTCCCAAACATTTCCGTTCAGGTCATAGATGCCGTCAAGCTGCTTGTTGTGCGACCACTCAACAGGACCAGTACCAGTTGCTACCCTGCACGTTTTATCGCCCTCTTTATAGGACGGAACCGCCTTGCACATTGTTTCTCTGGTGTCTTTGCCGTAATTGTTGTTTCCGTAAGGAAGCCAGTTGTTTTTCTTGCACCAGAGGGCGATTGCGCCCCATTCCATAGCGGACATAAGATGCCAGCCAGCACCTTTATTCTCGCAGTAGGTACGGGCTGTGTCAGCGTTAATCTGTGCTTTGGGGTCTTCCCCAGGCAGAGAATACGCACGGCTGTTATACGCCACGTTCTGATACTTCGAGATGTAGATACCATCTTTCTCCACACCGTCTACGATAAACGCAGGGTGGGTGCTATCGGTAGCTCCCGTGATAACATCCGACATCTTGAATTTCGGAATGTATACCATAACGGACGGGAGCCCCTTGTCATCAGTCAAAATGACGTTGTTCGGAAAAGCCGATTTGAGCGCAAGGCTCGAAAGGTCAAAATTGCTCATTGTCTGTACCTCCTGTTATTCTGCAATGTAGTTTTCGAGTTTCCAAAGGGTAAGCGCGACCTTGTCCATATCGAGCGGTTTCGGCTCGCTCGTGGTAGTTGTCTGCTGCCCCTCGGTCTGCTCTCCGTCAGTGTTCTCAACTTCCGTTTCCGTGATTTCATACTCACGTTCTGGGATGTCAAGCTGTGCGACATAGTAGCTGCCGCTCTTTGCGCCGATAACAAGCTCACCCTCATCATCGCTGCAAATGTCGATATGAACCGCCCAATCCTCCTGCCTCTTGGCAAGGTTGATTGTCAGGTCATCGTTGAAGCAAACCTTTGTGCCGTTCACTTCGTAAGGGATTTTTGCGCCCTCGTTGATTTCTTTTACAATCATGCTAAGATACCTCCTCTGATTTTGAGTTGTACGGTCACGGCTGTTGCACTTCCCGTGAACGCAACCTTGAAGCCGTTCTTCTGCTTGTCGGCGATGACAATTTCTCCAACGCCGCCGTCTGCTGTGGCAGCTTCTGCCTCAACAGTATAGTTGAGGGTGCTTCTGGATTTTGTCAGCGTGACATTCGTAACACTTCCGTTAAACGGATAATTCGCACTGTTTTTCAGGCTCACAGTCTTGGTTTCGGGTGTAACCTCTGCCAGTAAATCTGCCGCCACATCCTCGATGTTGCCCTCGCTGTCCGTTGCTCTGTCAGCAAGATTTCGGGCAAGCATTGTGAGGATTTCCATTGCAAGGTCGTGGTCTGTGATGCCCATTTCGATGTTGTTGAAATTGGCGGCAGACATATTCGTGCCTTGCTGGATAACAGTTCCTGCTGGCGTGAGCGTTACCGTTCCGTCAGCGTTGGCTTTCATCGTGAACGTGCGGTCAGGCGTTACGGCGTGGTCTAACCACTGTAAATTTGAATACATTCTTTCTTTCGCCTCCTATCAGGTTACGATTTCGTAGAGCGGAAATTCCCAGCGGGTAATCACGCCCTGCGATGCCAGTTTGGTGATGTTTTCAGTAATCTGCCCCGCCACATCTCCGCCTGTATCAATCAGGCGAACCTGTGTAATCGTCAGGGCTTTACTGTCCGTTGTTTGGCTGAGGATTGTAAGCGTATCGCCGCTGATACTCTTACTCGTGATTTGAGCATCGTACCATACGCCGCCAGCATAATACTGGATTTTTACAATCCTTTTCAACCAGTCTTTGCGCACCTTGTTGAGAAAGGTGTCCGTCCAAAACGCCATGCTTTAACCTCCTTGTCCAGAATAGATTGTCCCGCAAGGGATATAATCAACGCCGCAGTCAGAAGCAACAGCCTCCGTTGCAGCGTTAATCGCATCATAATGAGCCAGTGTTGAAACGTCTGGATATACGCCCGCTGGCGGCTCTGTGCCGCCGCTTGAGCTTTGCCTATAATCCATTACTGCTGTATCTGCGTTCGCCTCTGTGACTGCCTCTACGCCTTGTATTTGGGCTATCAAAATTGAATACGGCTTTGTGCCGCAAAGGTCATACAGATACGGATAATGATAACGCCGTTTTGCAACTCCAATCGGGAAACGGTATGTCATTTCTGCCCTATACTCAATATGAGCTGGCAGCATCTTTGCAAGCAGCGTGTAAATATCGCTGGCATAAATCACGGATTCGCTGCCTCGCTCAAAGCGAACATCAAGCCTGTTGTTCTTTTCCTCGTCAAATGGATAGAACTCGCATTCCGTGTCAGCTCCCGTGTATGCTCGTATCATCTCCGATATTCTGGATGCAGATACTTTGCCTTGCCCTGCAATAACGCTCTTGATAAATCTGCGCTTCTCGTCAAGCGTTCTCTGCTTCATCAGCGACAGCCCCAGAAATTCCTCCAACTTCGTGATTGTGTCATCATCGGCGCTCTCAATGAAGTTGTTCAAGAGCATAAGGTCTATGCCGTTCTGTATGCCGTCTGCCAGCTTGCCCTCTGCGTGAAGTATCGCATCCATTTCAAGAACATCTCTGTAATATCTCGGATAGAACGTAATCAGCTCATCGTAGTTGCATTTCCAATACGGATTAAACATCGACATCGACATTGACTACCACCTCCGATACGACAGGCACACTGTCCTCGCCCGGATAAATATTGCTCGCGCCGCCATTCAAGGTCAGGTCACTGTAATCAATAATGCTGCTGCATCCAGCTATGATAGCTCCTACGGAGGTAATGCGAACCATAATGTCTGTAGAATCCGCAGTCTCCATAACCAGTTTCTTAAAATACGCCTCCAAAGCATCGGCAACCTCCTGTTCTGCATCGTCCGTGCCTTTTCCATTCGCAAGGATAGCCGTAAATTCTACGTCAATATCAATACTGTCTGCTGCCGTAGCCGTGAAATGCGCTCCCAAATTGGCAACGCCCTCGCCCAGACCATCGCCTACGACAAAGGTTTTGCCATCTATCGTCACAGTTTCGCCCTTTGTAGCAGGGTCAACATAGTTTTGAACGGCTTTTACAGTACTGTTTGCACACGGCAAACCGTCAGGTGTAATCAATACGCCTTTGACCGTGTTCGGACCGTTCCATAGCGGAGTAATGCGGGCAAGCCCTACGCCGTCAACGCTTTCACACCACGTCTTGTAGTGCTGCTTGTTGCCATTCTCGGCGGGTCCCGCAACCTTTTCCTGAATACGAACACGCAAGTCATTGTCTGTCTCCTCGTCCGTGCCGTACTCATATACAGCTCCGAATTTTGAGGACGTAAGCCCCTCAATCGTTTTGACAGGTACAGCCAAATCGCCTGTCGGAATGTCGTTTCCGTCAACGCCAGTTTCCTCTGCAACGAGAATGGTGTTATCGCCGTCCACAGCAACGGTGAAGTATTTTCCGCTGTCGTTATGGAAAAACCTTGCACCGACTTCTGGCTGCGTACCCTCGTACACGAGCAGATACTTCGCCGCCGTTGCACTCAATCTCTCCATCCCGTATTCGCTTGCTTTCTTGTCCAGATACTCGCCAGAGGCGGTTGACAAGAAAACGTACTGGAATACTTGGTCGATGTCCGTGTACATCTTCGCAATCTGAATGCAGATGCCAGACACAGCATCGTAAAAAATGCTGCCCTGCCTCGTGTCAATTCCCTCTGGTGCGTTCGCCAGCACATCGGCAAGCAGGGCTTCGTATGTGTAATCTTCAAACACTTTAGACCACCTCCTCGACTGTTATTTTTCCGAAAATGGTATCTGCGTCAAAGCTGATATACGCACCATCTTCCAAAAATTCAAACGCAAAATTTGAAACGCCTAAAATGCGGGTGTCGGGCTTCAAGCAATCCTCCACAAAGCCAGGCACGACAGAGCGAATATATTCCCGCGTTGCATCGTTCACGGTGATTGCATCCTCAATCTCGCTTCCGTATTGGTTGTCGTAGATAAGGCACTTGAAGCGGGGCGTTATCAGGGCTTTTCTGATTGCCTGCTGACAAGCCTCCTGTCCGTCCACATACCCAACGATACGCCCTTTGTCGAGGTCGAGCTTGTATGTCTTGCTTGGTAGCTCCTCCTGTTCCGTTACTTCGGTTATCCCGATAGGGATAAATACACTCTCTGCCATATCACGCCACCACCCTATCCAGAACATAATACAACTTGCCGTTGTTCAGCGACAGTACATAGACTTTATCTCCTGTTTTCAAGGCATTGTACATCGTGATGCTTCCGCTGAATGTCGGGTTTGTCATCGTATCGCCTCGTGTGTCAGGTCCGTATACAGCACCCTTTGCACCTTTCGTAAAGGAACAGGTGGTTGTGTAGTCTGTCAAGTGCCGCGGGACAACCGTTATTCGCTCATTCACGATAAGCTTTTCATCGTTCGCCATCTGGATTTTGAGTGGACTTGCAGAAATGACCGTTCCCTGCATCAGTTCCGCATCCGCTGGTATCATTCCCTGAAATATACCTTTCAGGCTGGTTAAGCTTCCGTTATTGTCTGCCATCGTTCCGCCTCCTAACTGAACGTGCCATCATCTACCCAGCCATAGACACGGCTCTGTCCGTCTGTATGAACCAAATGCCACGGGTGGGCTGCTCCTGCGGCTGTATAGGTAATCTTTGCTGGTCCTGCCGCACACTTTGAACCTGTCGGCTTGCTTGCTGTGCTGCTCACATAATGGTAGCCGCCGTTGAACTGCACGACATCGCCCTTTTTGTAGGTCTTGCTCTGCGTTGCCGTCTGCTCTGGTGTGCTGTCTATGCTCACCTCTGGCACAAGGTTCAAGCTCAACGACATCGTGTGCAGATTGCCTTTGAACGTGTGCGTGTCGCTGTCAACGTAGAATGTCCTATTCAATCCCAGATGGTCTACCTTGATGAACACCGCAACACCTGAAATAACGTCCGTGATACCGAGAACATCATTCAGGGATAGGTCGTGTTCGCAAGCCTTGTTCTCTTGCAGCATCGTCTTTGCAAGGGTTTTTATCTGCGCTGTTGTCAGGCTCTCATCAGGCGTATCAATATCCTGAAAGATACCGATTTTGCTTTCAAGCGATGTGTCCTGTTCCTGTGCTATGACCGTACCTTCGGATGAATACAGCTTCACTCTGGTTTTGACTTTTTCAAGGCTCTTTGAGTAGCTGTAATTCGTGATGTTCGCTCCTGTTTCCAGTACCCATTGCAGCACGTTTTCCAAACGCTTTTTCAAGTAGAGCTGCCCTTTGTCGGAGAAAACATAATGCTTCGCTCCCGTGTTATCGTAATCAAGGCTCAATGCGTCCTCGATTGCATCCCAGCCTGTGGTCTTTTTCTTTGTCAGGTCTGGAATGGTGTAGCTTGTCTGTGCCGCTTCTCCTACTGGAATACCAAAACGGCTGCAAACGTCTTTGAAAACGTCCGTAGCCGTCTTGTTCTCATACACAAATGTATCTTTGTTGTTTGACAGGTAAATTCCGAGGTCGTATGCCTTGTATTCGCCTGTCTTTGCGTTTCTCTGTGCCTGGTGCAGGAATATCCCTCTGAACAGCTCTTTCCCGTCATATTTGAAAATGCACTGATAACCCTGCTCAATATCAATCTCGCTTCGGGCGTGTTTGTAGCCGTCATCATCAAGCAATGAGATTGTAAGCGTCCTTGTCGGACTTCCTCTGCGCCCAGCCCATTTGATTGTTTCGACAAGCCCTGTAATATCCTTTCCGCTGGATGAACCAGTTTTGAATACCACGAGGCTGATTTTACTGTCCACGTTATCGCCTCCTTTACGGTATTGTCAAAACTTGTCCTGGGTATATCAGGTTTGGGTTGCCTCCAATAACGCCCTTGTTGGCGTTGTAAATCTTGGTGTACTGCGCCCCGCTCCCGTAATACTTCTTCGCAATGTTCCAAAGGCAATCGCCTTTTTTGACCGTGTAGGTCTTTGGCTGCACCGTGTTATCAACCCTCGTTTCTTTTTTGGGGACAGTCGCTTTTTTCTTTGGCACATCAACCGTAACCTGTCGCACCGTGACTTCCCGATATTCTTTCAATGTCAGGTCGTAATGGATTGTTCCAACATCGCCGCCTTGCTCGTAGTATTTGAAGCTCTCTATCGTGCAGTAAATGTCAACGCCAACATCTGTCAAAATCAGGTGTACGGGCTTATCTCCATCCTGCCAGCTTTTTAATTTGTTCACACACGAAAGAGGGGATGATAGGGAAGTGCTTACGCCAGGAAAGGTTTTCTTCGGGAAGAAACTGCTGAACGTAAACTGAAAGGCTGGACGAGCCTGTTTAACAACAATTTCGCCCAGACCTACAACATCCACGCTGCTGTTTTTACTGCCGATTGATACCGTAAAGGTTTCAGGGAGAACAGGGATGCGCAGCTTCTCTTTTTCTGCATTGTATGTAATCCACATTTGATAGTTAGTATTCATACGCCATATCGCCCTCCTCGTAAATCTCTTGTGTCAGGATTTCGGACAGAACAGGTTTCAAATACTCATACAGGAATGAAAGCATCGTTTCCTTGTCCACCTTGCCGCCAGTCAGTTCAATATTGCCCTTGCCAGCGATTTCAAGCAGAATTTTTCTTGTTCTCGCATCGTCATCCTTTCCACTGTCCTCCGTCAATCCGTTATCGTTTCCAGTCGGTACAAAAATGCCGCCGTCCTGCCGCCCTGCATCTCCAACCGCAATGCTGCTCGTTCCGATTGCATTGATAATTCTGTCGGTTTCGTCCGCAGGGAACACGGTGCTGTCAGGCTTATTCACAATCAGCTCTGGTCCGTTCTCACCAGCGATGAAGCTGTCCTCGGATGCCGTTGTGCCGCTTGCATAGCCCTCAAGCTCAACCGTAGGCGTAACACCGCCCAGCTTATCAAAGATAGCCGACATTCTGCTTGTGAGTTTCGTGAACGCACTTTCCAGCTTGTCCATAAAGCCCGTAGGCTCATACTCATTTACAACAGTAACGGCTTCATTCTGCTTCGACATCGCATCAATAATCTGCTCCGTTTCGCTATGCGGGAATACCGTGCTGCCCTGTTGCCCGACAATCAGCTCTGGTCCGTTCTCGCCGGCGATAAACATATCCTCGGCATACGTTGTACCTGTTGCGTGTCCAGGCACAGTGCCGTTGGTCTGCACATTGTACGTTACTGTTGCGGTCTTATCGGGCGGGTCGTAGCTTCTCACTTCGCTGTCATCAACCTCGTAAACCGCATCAGCCGATTTGTCCTCTGGCTGGTAATCGTCAACGGTCTTGCTTTCCAGCTCATATTCAGCCGTTGCCGTCTTGTCAGGCATTTCATACTTGTCTACGGCAGACGTATCAAGTTCTGCTTTAATCTTTGCCTGTACATCGCTCTTTTCGAGTGCCGCAGAGATTTGGCTTGCTACGGCTTCTGCTTGTGTAACTGCTTCATTCGAACCGGATTGAATGCTGGAGGCGTAACTTTGCATCGTCTTGAGTGCTGCTTGACTTGCTTCATCCTCAAAGCCCATATCCGATACTGCGGATTCCATGCTGCTGACCGCCGAGTTAATCTGCTCGGTAAAGTTTGTCTGCCAGTCTGCCACGGAGGAGGAAATTTCCTCTTGCTTTGCATTGACATCGCCTAACGTATTGGCAAGCTCTGCAACTGTGTCGGTATGTCCACTCTGAATGTCGCTTACCATGCTCGCAGCAAGTCCGGCTGCTTCTTCACTACCGGATTGTACATAGCTCATCAGAGCGTTGTAATTCTCCTGCGTGATTCCTAAATCCGAAGCCGAGGTGCTTTTGAGCACTTCAATGTTATTGCCATATTCCGTCCAATACGCAAGTTGGCTATCCAGTGCTGCCTGTGCGTTGGCTACAGTGGCGTTCATGTATTCCTCGGATTCTGTAGAGGCTTGGTCAAACAGTCCAAACTGTCCTTGGAAGCTCTCCAGCGCTGTCGCATAAGCCGCATCGTACGCCTCACATAACGTGTCGATATTATCCTTCATGTTGCTGAATGCGTCCGCTGCTGCTTGTGCTGCCTGTTCCTCATCCGATAAAGAATCGTTTGCATCTTCTGTTGCATCTGCAATGTCATCCGTGGATTTTGCCATTTCGTCCAACGTTTCCTTGTACGTTTCCGCAAACTCTCCTGTGCTGTCAATCGTTGCGCCGAATTCATCGATTTGTGCTTCTGCTGTTGCAAGAGTGTTTTGCTCTTGTTCCAGTGACGCTGTAACGCTGTCAATATCCGCTTGGATTTCTTCCGCACTCCTTGTTGGTGTGGCATCTGCTGTCTGTGTTTGAGTTGGGCTTGTCGTTGTGGTAGTGGTTGTTGAGGTGGTACCTCGATTTCCGGAATTATAGTCAATATTTGTTGCTTGGTCGTACTCAATCCGCAACTTGTTTAATTCTGCTGTATATTCTGCAACACCTTTTTTGGCATTTACATAAGCGCCTTGAAATTCCGCTCCGCTCAGAGATTCGATTGCCGTTTGGTAACGCTCATCGTTTGCCGCTGCGATAATGGTGTTTGTAATGGTTTTCGGGTCAAATCCGGTCAATTCTCCGGTATCGTAATTGACTTCGATGTTACAGCTGAATGTATCGTTCAGGTAGTCTGCATATTGCGACATCATATCCAAATCGGCATTTGTGATATTCGCCTTTTCAGACATGGAGGACAGCATAGAAACGGCAACCATACCAGATGTTTCCGTTCCGTCAATTGCATCCATCGCTTCTTGCTGTGCTGTTGTGAGTTCCTCCATCTTCGTTGCCAATGCTTCTGCTTTTTCTGCGTAAACGGCAACATCACCGCCGCCTTTGGCGTACTGTGCATTCAACGTGTCTAGGCTGTCGGATAGTTCCTGTGCCGCTGCACTGTTTTCACCGTACAGCTCGCAAGCCTTTTCATAGGCTGCCTGTGTACGCTCTATCTCGCTTGCACATTCTTCCATTGTGCCATCGTAATCCGCAACCTGTTCCTCGGTATCGCTCATCATTGCTGCAAATGCTGCTCCGGCTGCTACTACAGCCGTAAGCCCAATGGAAATCCATCCGATCGGACCTAAAGCCGTGTTGATTGCTGTTCCCAGTGCAGTAATTGTAGGAATTACCACTGTAATCGCTGTTGCAACACCGGCAATCGCCACAGCAGCAACGCCAAGCCCTGTGCCAATGGCTGTAATGGCTTTGGTCAAGGTTGGATGCTCGCTTAAAAATGAACCGACAGCGCTTGTTACTGATGCCAAACCACCAGAAAATTTGCTTATGGTCGGCTCTAATGCGCTTGCAAAAGCTGTCTTAATGCCATTTCCGGCTTGCTGCCATTTATCGGACATCGACTGTGCACTATTTGCCGCATCGTCAAGGGCATTTGCTGTGTCGAGAGTACCGCTCTCAACGCTGCTCAAAATCGGAAGCAGATTGCTTTCCAAGTCCTCATATTGCGTTCCAAACAACGCAACCGCCGCTGTGTTTTTCTGCACAGGGTCATCCATCGCTTCGAGTGCGTTCACGACTTCGTAGAACGCCGTGCTTGCTGTCTCGCCGCCAGAAGCAAATTTTTCTGTCATTATGTCGGCATTCATTCCCAGCAACTCAAAGGCTTCTGCACTCGTGTCGCTGCCGTCTTTCGCTCTGATGTTGAACTCCTTGACCGCATCGCCGACTTTATCAATCGAGAACACGCCAGCTTCCGCACCGCTTACAAGGGTAGTCACAAACTGGTCTGCGGATAATCCAAGAGCAGAAAACTGGTTGGAGTATTCGTTCAGGACATCCAGCAAATCGCCATTCTTATTTGCGCCGTTCTGCGCACCAACCGTGATAATGTCATAGGCTTCGGAGGCTGTAATCCCGAAATTTTCCATCAACGATGATGCCGTCCGTGCGCTTTCCTGCATATCAAAGCCCATTAGATCTTGTAACTGGTAGCCCTTTTGCGTAGCTTCTTCCAGCGCATCTCCTGTTAGGTTCGTGGACTGCGCAATAGCAGACATCCCGCTTGCAATCTCCTGCACGCTCTCTGCATTGCTGTTTGCGTAAATGTCTTTCGTGCTCTGCATTAAGGCGTCCAATTCCTGCCCGGTTGCGCCTGTAGAGGTAGCAATCACCTTTTCCGCTTCTGAGAAGCTGTCTGCCATCTCATATGCCGCTGTTCCAATCTCTTTGAGCGCATCGACAATTCCGGCTGCTGCCAATGCGGAGGCAATCCCTTTTATTGCATCTATGCCTGTATTGCCGCCGGTTTCCGCCTCATCTGCTGCACTACTAGCCGCATCGGAAAGTTCATCTGTCGCACTGGCAGCTCGATTGTTTGCCGATTCCAGCTCTGCCGCTGCGTCCGCTGCTTGTTGCGCTGCTGCCTCCATATCTTCCAGACTTGCTGTTCCGCCGGACATAACGCTATCGTAATTTGCCATAGCGGATTTTGCTGCATTTTGTGCGGATTCCAGTTCCTCAAAGGCTTGTGCGGCATCTTCTGTAGCAGCTTGCAGTCGCTCTTTGGCTTGCTGAGAAACCTTATCGTTATTGGCAACCTCTTCTGCAATCTTGCTTGCTTTTTCGGAAGCCTCTGCAAATTCATCTTGCAACTGAGAAGATTCCTCCAACGCATCGGAAAGCTGCTTTGCCGCTGCATCGCACTGTGCCATGATGTTCGCTTCTTGATTCAGTGCATCGACACTTTTCATGCCCATATCCACAAGTTCCTCTGTGGAATATACTGCCTCCAGTGCGGATTTGTCGTAGTTTCCGACTGCGTCTGTCCAGTAGTCGGTTTGTGCCGTCGCTTCGCTTGCAGCCCTACTGTAACTACTCACGGCACTTACAACGCCGTCTGCCGCCGTCGTAGCACCGCTGAACGACTGGTCTGCGGCATCTCCCATATTTTCAAGAGTGTCAACGGTATCGCTGCCCTTATTTGCAATGACATCCAGCTTATCGCTGATTTTATCAACCAGCTCGAAAACGGCAGTTAAATTCGCCATAGTATCACTTCCTTTCTGCAATGTTTTCGTGTTTTTTCTCCCCTAAAATCCACAAATATCCGCGAAAACTTCAATAAGGAACATTTTCTCCGATTTCGGGTGGTTTTTCGGGAATATCCTTTTCTTTACTTTACTTTTCTTTTATCTTTCCTTTTCTAAGAATATTCTCTTTGTTTCTTTCTCTTAGAAAAAGAGCATAAAAAAGAGCCTCACACGGTTAAGTGTGAAGCTCTAATGGCTTTCTGTATTTGATTTTTATTTCAGCTTTACAGCTGTGCCAGTTGCAAATGTAGTCATCGCTTCGGGGATAACTCGTACTCCTATAATTGCATCAGCTCCCATTGACTTTGCATTTTCAACCAAAGCATTTGAAAGGCTTTCCATTGTTGCCGCTGTGGATTTTTCAAAAGTTCCCTTTAGTGTTGCGGATTTTGCGCTCGCAACACGGGCTGCAACAATGCCCTTGTATTCGGCAATTTCAACGCCCTGTAATATATCCGTGGTCGAGATAAGCATTTAATCACCTCCTGCCTGTTTTCTGTAATATTCGTCAATCTTTTCTTGCGTTTCTGCTGCTTTTTCGTCATCGTGCTTCCACAGGTAAATACGCTTCAAGTCAATCGACAGGGCAAATATTTGATAATCGCTCTCGCCCTTGTGCTTTTCCTGTGCCGCAAGCACCTCATCGGGAGAAATATCGGCGCTTTGTGCCAAAACGAAAGAACGGAGCTTTCCTCCATAATCTCACCGCCAGTCTTACAGTCTTATGTGCTTTATTCAGCCGTACAAAGGCAAACGAAGCCAGTATACGGCTATATAAAGCATACAAGATACCCCGAAACAAGTCAATAGGTTTTCCCAAAGAACGTCATTGTTCCCCAATAAATGTCATTTTCGGGCGGGGATTTTTACAACGTCCAATCTGCACGGGTGTTCGCCCTCATACAATTCGGAGGCGATATAGAATAACTGGCGTTCCCGTGGCATATCAGCAAAGTCCTCCATTCTGAGATTGTGCCTCTGCCAGAGAACGTGTGCCCAGTATTCCGTGCTTCCCGTGCGGGATATTAGTTTTTTGCCTCGTCAACGGTTTCCTCGTCCGATACCTCGTCAATCAATCCGAGTGCGGTCATAACCGCTCTGGTAACGTGTGCGTATTCGTCAGGGCGGGAGAACACCAGCAGCGGCATATCCGTAACGTCCACGCACTTGTAATAGTCCATCAGCTCTTTGTCTTTGAGGTTCGGGTACTGCAAAGCCTCCACAATCATATGACGGGTAGCCTTTGCGCTGTCCTTTTCGGTTTTCCAAAGCACCTCGCCATTATACGCAAGGGGATTGCCCTTTTTGTCGGTAGCGATGGTACGCTTGCGGTAGTTGTTATTGATTTTCTGGATTTCAGCTTGGCTCAAAACCTTGATTTCGAGCTGGATAACATTGCCGTTCTCGTCCTTGATGGTATCAGGACCAGCAACCGTAACAACCTCGTCTTTGTTGTCACGCATAAAGTATTTCAGATTTTTCGTAGCCATAGTTTATAATCTCCTATCTGTTTATTTACAGAGGATATAAGCCCTGCCTCATCCAACGTGGGGCAGGGCTACACCTCTTTCGGGTTTGTTAGACAATATCCTTTGCATTGAACGCAATCACATCGTCAACGACATCGCCGCCGCTGTCGAGATTGACAAGGTTCAAATCGCCCGTAAGGACACAGCCCACGCAAGTAACAACATTGCTGCCGTTGTCTGCGTAGTAGTCGCTGTTTTCGTCATCCATAACGCCCTGAATTGTAAATTCAGGAGTGCCTTTGTTGTTCAAGTATTTCTGGATAGCTTCTTTCAGCCACGGAGTGGAGCGGCGGCGGGTAATGCTGCCAGTAATGGTAGCACCCAGCCAGCGGGAACTCGGCGTAATCTCTCCGAGCTGCTTGCCAGTCCACACATCAGGCGTGAATTTGATTTCGCACTTTACGCTGTCGCAAACTTCCACGCCGTCAATAAAGATTTTGCCCTCTCTCATCGAAATAGGGTTTTTGTTGTACTGCATCAAAGACATTGCTCATACCTCCTTTATCGAGTAGTCACAGTGAAGAACAGCTTCTCTGCGCTGTCCACAGGTTTGATGGACACGTTGAAATAGGTTCTGTCCCCTGCGCTGTTTTCACGGTCAACAAGGAAGTCATTGTCATAGTCCACATCGTCAATCGCACCAGCTTCATAGTACAGTTTGAGGATGCTCTTGCCAACGCCCTCCATAATGTCCCAACCAGTCGAATTGTTATCGTACTTGTTGGGCGGGAAATTCAGCATAAGGCTGTCGTTGAAGCTATCGAGAACACGCAGCACACGGTTCTTGCGGTAGTCCTCGCCCTTGCCGTCCGCAAACGTGATAAGGGAGTTGATGTCATACTCCACAACGACTGCGCCAGCCTCGGAAACAGAGAAGAAAAACTCGCCCTTGTTGATTGCTGCAACAGCCTGTTCGTGGTTCTTTGCATCAACCACGCTGACTGCGCCCTCAACAGAACGGTAGGTGTTGCTCTCCGTGTATGAAGCTCCTGCGGTCATACCAGCGACAAACGCCGTTGCCTGAACCGCCGTAAGCTCCACATCGTCAAGCGCATACGAGTTTGTGACGTTGATAATACCCTCGTAGTCAGGGCTTGTCATATTCGCCACAACCGCCTGAACTTTCTTGCCCTCATTCTCACGCATATACTTGACTTTGGTTTTCACCGAAGCCTGTAACGAGCTGTCCGCAAACGGGAACGCCATCGTGTTGAATTTCACGCTGTCAGCCGCTTCAAGGAACGCCGTGATGTCTGCGTTCGCAGTTGCGGTGTCCTTGCCTCCTGTGAGGGTAACGCCAGCAACCGCCACAAGCCCTGCCGTACCCTCTGCGGCAAAGGTGATATATGAGCTGTCCGCAAGGGCTGTCGCATCGGCAATGCCCTCGTAAAGCTCCACCTTGCTGCCGTCAAGGTAAACCTCCACATCGAAGCCGTCAACAGGGTTTGCAGTAACGGAATACGAGAGCTTGTTGCCCCTCGTTCCCTTATACTTTGCCGTAGCGGAAAGCCCGCCGCCAGTGCCAGCCGCTGCCGCACTGCCCTCCGTGCAGATGTACACGATAACCGTGGACGCATTTTTGAATGCCTCACGGATAAGGAGCATATTGCCCGCCGTGTCATCATCATACACGCTGTAACCGAGCTTCGCACGAGCCGCATCAGGCGCAGCACCCGTGAGGGTAATCATCTCGCCAGCAGGACCATAGTCCGTATTCGCAAGCGGGATAATCACAGTACCACGGGAAGCCCCCTTGATGCTATCCTGTGCGGAGCTTACAAAATTGACATAAGTACCGGGGCGAACCTTGCCTACGGTCTTGTCGAAAGTTCCTCCTGCCATTATTTAGCCTCCTGTCCACACCACTCTTTGATGATGCTTTTGATTTCGTTTTTGGTGTACTCTTTTGCCTCAATCCCTGCCGTAGCACCAGCAAACGTGGCTGTTGATACTCCAAACAGTTCAAGGCAATGCTTCTGTAAGGCTTCAAGTGCAAACTTCGGTTCGTCTGCCACTTTTACCCCCTCAACAGCCGCCGTATCAGGCTCACTGGCGGCTTTTTTGGTAGTTGCCATATAAAACATACCTCCTGTCAATAAAACGCCCGTAGAGCCGCTGTCAGGGCTGTTCCCCTGCGTGTTCTGGCTCTGGGTAGTCAACGGTGTACTGATTTACTGCATTCGCGAATGCCGCCGCCACGTCAACGGTGTTGTAAATGTCAGGATGCTCCCAGCCGTTCACATCCCAGTAAACCATCTTCTGCACATCTTCGCAGTCATACGGTCTGCGGCTCGTCCACGACAGCGCGATTTGGGCTATCCCTGTTTCTATCACTTTTGCTGACGGGTCGTTCAGGCGTAAACCGCCTCCCGCTTTGCTCCCGTCCTCATCAATGAGCGGCACAAGGTTTCGCTGCTGCTTCAATGCCGTCAGGACTTGCCACGCCAACGCAAACGCATCTTCCGTTGTCTTATGAAAGATATTGATGTACCACGCATAACGCATGGCATACGTTCGGAATGTTTCGCCGCCCGTATCAATATCTGGCTGCGGAAAATACATTGCTGGCACTTGAAAATTTTCAGGCACATCGTAGTAGTACGGCGTGGGATTGCCCGCATACTTCAAGGCAAATGCCATAATACTGGCGATTTCCTGTTCTAAAAGCATCCGCATCGCCTCCTACTTTCCAAAATAATCTGCAAGCCATTGTTCAAGTTTCCTCTCAAATGACTTTTCAAATACTGGGGCAAACACGTGAAGTGCTGCATCGAAATAGTGCTTGCCTACCACCCAGCTTGCTTTCAGCACCATACCGCCGTCAGCGTTCCTGTCATAAATGAACTCGTCACCTTTCCAGTAGCCAGGGATAAATCGCCCAGGCTGCTGTCTGTGTCCGTTGTTCGCCCAGAGTGCATATTCTACGTTTGTCCCGACTTCAAGGCGTAACGCCCCAAAGTCAATGTCGTATACATTGCTCTCGCCGCCTTTCTCAAATGAGTGCAGCAAGAGTGTGGACTTCATAACCTTTCTGGATATGACCTGTTCTCTGACTTCGTTCAAAAATTCAATGCCGATTGCATCCAGCCATAATTGCAACTGTTTCTGGAAGTCGCTGCCCGCTCCTCCCATCTTATCGAAAAACGCCTTGTACTCGCTAAAATCGTACCGAACATAAACGCCCATTTACAAAGGCTTCTGCGCATCCAGTCGCTTTATGAAAACGAACTTGTGATGCCCTCGTACATTTCTCGGTTGCTCTGCCGTGTATTCAAGTCCCGTACTCAACTCCACAATCTTATCGTTGCGGCGAATATCGGTATCTATCGGCAGCGTCAATTTGATTTTAGCGTCATACTCATTGGCTGGTTGGTTCTGTTGGATGGAATAGCTCCACAACTTCACAGCAAAATGACAGGTAACTCCTGCCTCGTCTGGCTCATCGGGATAGGTGTAACTGTTTGTGGACGGTAAGCCGTAGCTCATTTTCTGCTCGTCCTCAATCAAGTGGTATATATCGCACTTGTGGTCGAAAAAGCTCTCTAAGCTCATACTCCCGCCCCCTTTACAGCTTGCGCATCCGCATCGTTATGCCGTTTCTGGCGGCAACCTTGACGTATGGGTCAAGCAGCACTTTCACGTCAAGGTTATCAATGCTGATGTACGCATCATCGGAGGAATAGCTGTAATCGTCAAAGCTCTCGCTTTTCATTCTCCTGCCGCCGCTCCTTGTATCGGCGCAAGCGTTATACGCATAGGCTTCCGCAAGCAGAATGACGGCGGTTTTCACAGGTTCTGGGATTTCCTCATACTCGGAAAAATCGTTATTCGTGTAAGCTATGATGTACTGTTCAGCTCTCGAAATATCGACTTTCAGCTTTGCTTCTGCTCTCTCCTGTACCTGTTTATAATCGGTGTAGGCTACAACCTCGGACGGTTCAGCCCACGGTCTTTCTGCCATTGCCTCCACCTCCTGTTAGTTGATTTCTTCCTGCAACTCCATCATCGTGTAGCTGCCTCCATTCGCTGCACTGATGGCTTCCAGAATATCGGCTTTGGTCTTGAGCCCCTCAACGTCAATGTCGTTTTCCTTGGCATACTTCAAAAGCTCTGCCTTAGTCATTTCCGACAACGCCTCGTAGTCGGGTGTACTGTCCTCGCTCTTGTCCTTTTGCTCATCAGCCACAACGGAAGTGCAAGGCTCAAAATAGCCTGTCGCTACAAGAGCCTGTGCAACTTCCTCGGAAACATCGACAATGGGCTGCTCGGAAGTTGCTCTGACAACCCCGCTGTAAGAACGGGCTTTAATCAGCTTCACTTTCGCCATTGTAAGCACCTCCTGTTATCAGATAGCCGCAAGACCTGTGATGATTGCGGTTGCATCCAACTCCTCGATAATCGGGTCAAAATCGAAATGCACCACGTAGAAACGCTTGTCCTGCATAATAGCTTCCTTGCCCTCAGTAGTCTTACGGATTTGTACGCCGTATGTTGCAACCTCGATGAGGTTCTTCGGGTCAGTAAGGATAATCTTATCGTCAGGCATACCAGCACACTGTACAACAGGGATAGCCGCAGGGTCCTCAATCCTCTTGTCGGTAATGATGCCGCCATTGGAAACTGCACTGTTCAGGAGGGTGTAAATCCAATCCTGATAGCGATGCGGGGACATAATCCAGCGGAGTTTGCCGTTGTTGTATTTGTTCGGCATCGCCTTTACGGTGGAATAGAACACATCAAGGCTCATTGCACCGCTGTTCACAGTGGAACGGTCTACAACGTGACCGCCGTTGCTAATCTGTTTAATCCAGCCATCATTGATTTTGAGGAAGTCATAATCAGGGTCGGTGCTTTCTGTCGCAGTATCGCCGTTAAGGTCTAAGTCCTCAAGGTCAACGCCCATCTGGGTAGTCATAAGGTTCGTTACGATACCCTCAAAGCCCTGCCCCTCGATGTTCTCTCTAAGGGTTTCCTCGGTGATTTCCCACGGAATACGCACTGCGGTGGTCGCATACTGGATGCGGTCAAACTTCGGATTTGCACGGTAGCCATCGTCCGTGTTCTCCACCTTGGAGCGGAGCAAGCGGCTCGCAATGCCAATCTTGTCCACCTCGCCAGTCTTTGCGGTGCGGATGTCGTGGCGAATGAGCGGACGGAGGGTAGTAGCCTCAAACGTCTGCTGGATGAACTTACGAGCCTGTTCGGGATTGAGCAAGCCGTAAGAAACGGTGTCGGTGGTAATTTCAGCATTCTGAATTACCTGTCTGTTAGAAATAGGCATAATGTTTTGTCCTCCTTGTGATTAAAGAATACCGTGGAGATAATGCTTCTCTACGGGCTGTTCGCCTGTTCCGTCATTCATTGCGGAGGGAACTCCTCTCGCTTTCAGGACAGGCTCGATTGCTGCGGAAACGGCTTTCTGTACCATCTCTTGAACCATCTCTGCTGTTACAGCCTCGCTCGGCTGCTGTTCTGGCTGTTGCTCTCCAATCGCCTTGGTAATCGCCTCGGCAACGGTGTCTTGCACCAGCTTTTCAACTTCTGCTTTGGTCAAGTCTTTTTCCTCCTTGTCTTTGTCTTTATTGTCCTCACCCTCATCGGGCTTAGGCTCATTCTTCGGTGGCGTTTCATCGCCATTGTCTGCGCCAGTATCAGCTTTGGACTTGTCATCTGCGGTGTCCGTGGTTTTGTCCTCGGTCTTGTCCTTTGCCTTGTCCTCTGGATTCGGTTCTGCTACGGCTTCAAGCAATGCGCCCAGAGCATCATACGCCGTCTGCAACGTCTCACGGTTTGCCCCGCTCATTTTCTTGCCCGCCTTTACAACGGGCTGGTCTGCGGCAGCAAGCTGCTTCGTTACAGGTTCATCGGATGTTAAAATACCCTCAACAATGCTCGTGAAGTCCGCAAGGGCTGCTTTCACTTTGGCTTCGTCTGTCTCCAAAACGTCCTTGCCGTTCCAACTATCCCAATAGCAAAGCATATCCTGTAATGCGTAAAACGCCGTCCAGAAATTATTCACTCTCTGCTTCTCGGCATAAAAATCAGCAAGTGCACCCTTTTCGACAACATCAAAGCCCATCATCGCTGCCAGCTTCTTGAAAACGCCCTTTTTCTCTTTTTCTGGTTCGCTGCCCGAAACATTCTTTGCAACATCTTCCAACTTTGTGTCCTCCTCGCTATATACGCCAACGCCGCCCATCGAAAAGCCTGTGATGTCACCTTTTTCGATAGCGTCCCAAATCTGCTTGTTGTCAATTTCCATCGTCATAAGCCATGTGCCTTTCTGCACGGTTTCATCTCCAATCTGGAAGTCTGCTTTCGCAATCCAGCTTTCGACTACCTCCGCACCGTCCAGCGGCTCAAATGAGTGCTGCAAATCAACATCCCCGCCGTTCTTGGCAAAGAAATATGCCGCCTTTGTGATTTCCTCCTCGGTCATAAAATTACCGTGAGCGTCCTCTGTAAGCGGCTCATACACGATGCCAGTAACGAAATGATTCTCAGCATCAGCTTTTACGATACGTCCACAGGTCGTAAATGCTGCCTCGCCCGCCTCCGCTTTGGTGATAAGGAACTTTTTAAGGTTTGCCGCCTTATCCACAAGGGAAACGAACTTGATTTTTGCATCCGTAATTTCGTAAGCCTTTGTCACGTTCATAGGTCAACCTCCTTTCCGCATAGATTTTTGTATATAGAAAAAGGGCTGTTTTCACAGTCCTGTTTCCACTTAGTCCTCGGTGGACAATCCCACCAACGCCCTGTATTTTTCATCGACTGATTTCTCCCATTCATCGTCAATCTCTGCAAGGGCTTCATCTCGGAGCTTCTGCCGTTCCTCTGTGGAAAGTCCTAAGATTTCCTCGTCCACTACGTCATCGACTGTGCAATGGCAGTTCACAGCCTCGCCAGCGGGCAGACAGCTATCAACAGGGTGCATCGGGTAGTATGTACTCCCGTCAGCTCCCTGCAATACAAACGGCTCATTCTTTGGAACGGTCACGCCGTCCATAGCTTTGTGGTTTGGTCTTGGTTTCCCTCGCCCCGAATGCCTCCACCTCTTACTGACAATACAAGGGGATTGTAAGGAAGCCTCATACCTCGAAACATTGTGCGCCCTTAACATCTCTGTCAACGCCACACGGCGGGCTTTGTAATACTCATCCCGTATGCCGCTGTCGAGTATGGTTCTCGTGACGGTCTGGATGTCATCGCCGTTTTCAAGGGCTTTATTCAGGATGTTCTCAATCTCTGTGTTGCTGTTGAGCTTCATCAGCTCGCCCAGCTCTTTACTCCACGCATCAATCCACGCTGTCGTGCGCTTTGATACGGCGGTAATCTTGATGCCCTCGTCAACGTCCATAGCGTAATGAACGACCATTTTCGGGATGAATTTCTTGAGCTGTTCTGCTGCAACCCTTTCGATTTCCTCGTTCACGATGTCTTGCTCTCGGATTTGTTCGAGTAAATCCATCAGGTCTGCAACGCTGTTCTGCTTCTTTATCTGCTCGATGAAATAATTAGTTTCGGATATAAGGGCTGCTGCAATGCCGTCCTCCAAATTGTTTGCCATCTTCACGCTGTCATCTGGCAACGCTCTGCCCTCATCCTCCAGCTCGTCTTTCAGGTCATCGTCTGCCATAGCGATGTAATGGTCTATGGCTTTGATGATATCGCCACATATGCTGCACATCATTCGTTCCTCCCGTCACGCCCATTGCTGTCCAGTTTCTGCAAATATCGCTTAATCTGTTTCAGCACGGGTACAATCTCGTCATCGTGATTGCCCTGTGCTTTCTGGATAGCGTTCTGCACTCCTGCACTCATCGTGAACAGGCTCGTAAGGGCATCTGTGGCACTCGTAGAGCCTTTTGAAATGGCAAGGGGTATATCTCCCCATTCGCCCTCGTAATCCTCCGCATCTTCGCCGATAGTCTCATAAATAATTTGTTTTGCCTTGTTCGGTGTCAGTCCTCCTGCGGCACTGCAAGCCTGTAATATCTTCACAAGGTCATCAGGGTTCGAGATGTCAGGTTCAAGGAAGTACGCCTCAACGTACTTGAAGCCGAACTCCGCAAGCAGCTTGTTGTTAATCACCCACGCAAGGGATTTTCGTTCGGGCTGGAACACCTGTTTTTCCGTAACCTCCATAGCGGTCTGTGCCGTGGCACGGTTGAAGTCTGTGGTATATCCAACATACAGGTCAGGCAACAGAAATGCGCTCTGCACCTTTTTTCTGCCGTTATCCAGATACGCCTGAAACAGCTCGTCCTGCTGCAATATACTCGCAAGGTTCTCCACCTTTACGGTGGGTTTTGTTTCGCCCTCAAATTCAAGGTTGTTGTCCGTACTTTCCGTTTCAACAATGATGAAAGCGTGCTGACCGTTTTCGCCCTTGATGTCATCCATATATGATTGCAGCTTTTCAAAACTCTTGTCCGTGAGCGTTCCGTTTTCAATCATAATCATCAGGGGTGTGTGTCTGCCGTTTCGGAAGTAATTGTTGTTCAGAAACTCCGCTTTACGCATACCGTCAACCGATAGCGACTGTCCCATCCAACGCACTTCGCCGTATGGTTCTGTACCGATTGCAAACTCCAATATTTCGTTCGCCTGATACTCCCAGTCCAGCTTCTTGCCTTTTTCAAGGTACAGCCCTGTGCGCTTATCCATAATGCGCTTGTCCCCGAACTCCTTGAAATATATTGTCTTGCCTCCGAGCTGCTGGCGGTACTTCATAAACTTTTTCGGGCGTTTCTCAATCCTGCCGTTATACCAGAAGTCCGTTTCCTGATACGGCTCAAGCGGGATTGTCTTTGTGATGCTCGGTGTGTCTTTCACAAACTCAATCTGGCTGACCTCACCTTGCAGATTTCGCACAACTTCCAGATACGATATGCCGTACATCTCCCTTGCCTCAATCAAGTCCTCGAACACTTCTTTGGTGTCCATATCCATGTTGAACAAGTCGATGATTTCCTCGGCTCTCGTAAACTCTGCCGCCATCTCTGGCGTTTCGTCCACGTCATCCTTGTAGCGGATGCCGATGCCATAGCCAGGGATGTTATTTCGGTATGCTCTCGTACACTGCGGCAGGATAGTGGACTGGCTCACCATAGCCCGCAAGCCTCGCATATCATATAGCGGCGTTATCCATTCGCTGGCATTTACCGCTTCCTCTGGGCTTACCTGTGTAGGCGTCAGTGCCTTTTGTATCAGGTCGCTATTGTCCAGAGGCGCATTGCTTTTGATAACCCTCACGCCCATTTTCGTAGGGTGCAATGATTTCTGGCTTTCGCCCATTCTTATCACCTCCGTTTATGTGCTTGCTCCCGTGAATGTAGGTAAGCTCACAATCGCTCTGCAAGCTGTAATAGCAGCCGTCTTTCGTGCCGATGTCAACGCAGATATAATCATCAAACTTCTGCATTCCTCGGTTTGTGTTCGCTGCCCACAAGAGGGAAGCAATCGTAATGGCTGACATAGCGGCTGTTACGATTTCCCACTTTCTATTGTTCACTCGCTTTTGCTCCTTTCTTTTTTATCTTGACGGGCAGGCATAGCAAAAGCAGACAGTCAGCTTCATCGGGGCTGTGCTGCCCTCGCTTTTTCATTGCCTCTTTGCCCTCAACACGGATTTTACTGTTCTCCGTGATGGTATACTTTCGCGTTGAAAACTGTCCTATGAGTTCGTCATCGTCAGGCAAAATCAATTCAACAGGCTTCTCCTTGCCGTCATCATCGAACGGCTGCAAGAGCTTTTTAACAATCGCCATCATGTAGGTTGTCGTGTCGTAGTAGTGCTTGTGCTGGATGCGCTGCCCGAAATGGACAGGGAACACTTCCATTTGTGCAAACCGCTTCGGTTCGTTGCTTTTTATCTGTCGCAAACGGTCTACAACGCCACCGCCTACACCGCCGTCATCAACCTTGACTGGTATCGTGTCTGTAAATCCGTATTTATCCCGCAAGTCCTCGAACAGCATTGCAATATCAGCTGCTGTTCGCATCGTGTCTTGCCCCTGCCTGCGTTTTGTCAGGGTGGCTTTTTCGTCTATCTTGTAACCGATAACTGTTTTGTCGTTTCCGAACCTCGCAACATCACAGCCTATGTGTATGCTGTGCGGCATTCTCCTCGGAACACATTCCGTCATCACGCTCTTTTCCAGCAGCGGCAGCGGAATGAATATGTCATCGCCCTTTTCGGGGAACTCGCCAGCGACACGCACTCGGAACACATCGCTATCCTCGCCGTACATATCAACAATGGACTTTACAAACTCGTCCGAAACTCGGCTGCTGTTGCGTCCGTCAATGTGGAATGTCTTGTAGCTGCCCCTGTTTTTGTTGTGGCTGTCATAGAAAAAGCCCGACAACTGGGTCGGGTTTCCGCACATCAGAAGCTTTGCACCGTCCGTTGACAGTGCACCTAATATCGGCTCGAATATCTTGTCATCAACGCCGCTCGCCTCGTCAATAATGAACATCGTATTGTCGGCGTGAAATCCTTGCAAGGCATCTGGTTTCGTTGCTGTTCTGGCAACGGCAAACCACTCCTCTGGATGTCCTTTGATGTAGACCTTTTCTTTCGTCCACACGAACTCGTCATTCAGGTATTTGCTACTTCTCAACCACTTTGCAATTTCAGCCCACAAAATATCGAATAGCTGGTGCTGGGTCGGAGCTGTGCAGGGGATTTTCGGAAACGGGCGTGTTGACATGAACCAAATAAGCGTCCACGCCTCGACTGCGCTTTTTCCGATACCGTGACCGCTGCGAACAGTTGTCATAGGGTTTGCTGCAACGCTTTGCAGGATTTCAGCCTGAATATCATCAGGCTTTGCTCCTATCAAATCCTCCACAAACTCAACGGGATGGTCGGCGTAATAGAGTATTGCTTCTTGGCTAATCATCGCCGTCACCGTCCTTTCGCTTCTGATAAGACGCCATAATAGCATCCGCAAGCGTTCCCTCTTGTTTTGCTTCTGCTGCCTCCTGCTCAACATCGAGTGTTCGGCTCAGTCTTTCAAGGTCGGTTGCCATACGGATATACTCCTTGATGTCTTTTGCCGTCATCTGGTCTGGGTTCAGCTTGTCAAGAGCTTCAATGGCTTTCTTCTGCACCTGCATAGCAATCTTGATATGCCTGTTGAGCATCGTCTTTCTGTCCTTGACGGCTTCCTCTTTGGCTTTTCTTTCAAGGTCGTTATCGTAGGCAGCAACACGTTCTTCCCAATTCCAGAGAGCTTTCCACCTGTCGAGTAAACTTCTACTTTTCCCTAACCGTTTTACCACCGCAGATACGGTGCGGCTTTTACCCATATCTCGGTAAGTGGCGAACGCCTCATAAGCCTGTCCGCTTTCTCCGCTTTGGCGTTCCCACGGTTTATCAGGCTTATAAGGCATAATCGTTCACCTCCTGTTTCTCCGTGGGAGGCGTTATTTAATCGCTACCCATCCGCAGAAATTGAGGCAGCGCCAGAACATATCCACCTTTTCAAACCCCGCTTCGTGAAGCATATCCACATTCCATTCGGCTTTAAGCGGGGATAGAACATTTTCAAGGCTCTTTCGCTTCTCTAAAATTTTTTCCTCCGTGTAGCCGTTCGCTCGTTTCATCTGGTAATACAAATCAACAAGCGCATCATCCATTCGTTCATCTCCGATGATTTTTTCCACGAAGATGAACGCTCCTCCGTCTGTCAGATTGTTGTAAATCGTGTTAATCATACTCTGTCGGTATGCTGTCGGCATAAACTGCATTGACAGAATACTCAAACAGAGGCTTGCATTGTCTGGCATAGCCGTATTCCAGAAATCGGCGTTTGAAAAGATAACCCTGTTTTCTCTCATACCGTCCTTGAATTTGTCGGCGCACTCCGCAAGCATATCCATCGAGTTGTCGCACAGATAAAAATGCATCTCGTCTTTATGTGCTTTATAGAACGGCTCTGTCGCAATCCCTGTGGAGCATCCGACATCTACAAGCCATGTATCGGGCTGCACATACTTTTCTCCCATCTCAAAAACGAGGCTTCGCATTCCCTTATAATCTGGGATGCTCCTTTCGAGCATATCCGCAAAGCATTTCGCAACCTCGCTGTCAAATTCCCACTTCTCCTTGGGCGTTACATTGTCTTTCATTCGCTTTCTCCCTCCTTAGGTAATTTTATATTCAGTCGCTTCTCAAAGGCGCTACAAGCAATTTTAGACAGCTCTGCGTTCGTTCCATCTGGGTATGGGAGATTGAACTCGAAGTCGAGAGCTTCTGCCAGCATCTTTGGGTTGATGATAGGGTCTGCTGCTTCGAGATACCAGAACGTGCCGATATAATCAAGCCGCTTAATCGTCTTGAAACATCGAGAGAATATATCAATCATCTCGGATTTCAAGTGTCCTTTCTGGACTTTCGGATGCTTTGACAAATCTCCAAGCGTCACATTCGGCTCGTAATCCAAGTCAAAAAGCAAACTGCCGCTTTCCTTTTGGTTAATTCGGCGGGTCTTTGTAACCGTAAATGTCCCGCTGTTGTTCGACTGACACCAGCAAACGGTCTGCCCACTCGGATAACATAAGGCGGCTGCTATGACCGCAATCTTTTTTCTGTCCTCCATAAAAGGAACGGAGTTAAATACGCTCGATATGAAAACCGATGTGTACCTAACTCCGCTTGCAACCTCTTTCAAGAATCGCTTTCCGATTTCAAGGCTCATTTCTTTATGGATTTTTTCACCAGCACCTACGAAGTACGGCTCAAAGGCAGAACAGTAAACACCAGCAGCTCTTAGGGTCCTCGTATTGTTGAGCTTTCCTGCTCCAAAATCGACTATTTTATCGCCGTAGTGCGCTACCCATTCCTCAAGGTCTTTTCCTTGGAGCTTGAACAGCTCTCTGCCCGTTCTGTTCGCCCACAAGCCCTTGAAAAATCCATCTCCGAACGCACAATTCCCATCTATATCCGTTTCTCTCGTATTTCTGGAACGCATGAAAGAATTGTACCGTAATGTATCTGCATACTGTGATTCCATACTAAAATCCATTGATAACAGGTTTAGCATTGCGGATGCAAATTCTTTGTGCGTGTCTGGTATCTCCACGCACTGAACGAATTTCTTTTTGCCCTCTACCGCAGCTTGAAGCCGTCCGATGCCGTTTACCACTTCCATATCTGCCGTTATCACTATCGGCATTGCCTCTTTGGATTTCTTTTCAAGTGCTTTCTGCAATGCACAGATATTGCTATCAAAGCTCCTGTGGTTCTTCTTTGCGAGTGTTACGGTATCAATTCGCTTTGTGTTATATATGCACGGGAAAGCAGCCTCGCTGTTCGGCTCTATATCAGGCAGTGCTTCTGCCATGCTCTCTATGTCTTTGCTGTACAGACGGTCTTTGATTTTTGCACAGGTGTCCGTCTTTTTCAGGTCGTTTGTTGCTCGATTAAAAAGGACGTTCAGCGTTTTGCGCTCGTTCAGGTCGGCTTCATCAACGTATGCAACGGGAATATGCCGAAACCCCATTCTTGTAGCTACAAAGTGCCGTTGGTGTCCGCTCAATATTTCCCCTGTCTTGTCTGCATATATCGGAAGCAGGAAGCCCAGCTTTTGCAGCGACATCTGCGTAATGGCAAGGCGTTTTTCGTCATTCTTTCTTGGGTTGTAATCAGAGGCTCGCACCGCCTCTATTGGCATTAGCTTAATCACTGCACAACCTCCTTTCCAGTTCCTTTATGATTTCCGACTTCTCGAAAATTCCCTCATCCCGAATTGATGCCATCATTTCGTCATACTCCGAAACGGTTGCATCGAAATGATAATTGCCGATTTTGATAACCATTCCGTTGTCTGGAACTTCATCATCAATCGCCATGCCGTCATCTGCCGTGTCGCTGTCATTGTAATCATCGATGCTAAAATCGTCATCGTCATCCAGAATGCTTCCGAAATCAACTTCGATATTGTCAAATCCCATCTCGAACTTTCGCAGCTCGTCATCGCCCAACAGCTCGTCCAGCTTTTCGGTGTCCCATTCTCCCTTGATTTTATTCAAGGCGATGCACAATGCCTTTTCTTTTTCTGCGTCCTCGATATGCACCATAGCACACTCGATTTTCTCCATTCCCATATCCCGCATAACCGCAAGCCTCTGATGCCCGCCTACGCAAGACATTGTGATGTCATTTACGACAATCGGCTCTACAAATCCGTAATCAAGGATGCTCTGCTTGATTGCTCTATATTCTCTGGACAGTTTATCAAGCGTAATTCTCGGATTGTATTCGCTCTCGTGAATTTCTGAAATAAAATGTTCCTCAATTCTCATGCAATCAGCCTCCTTTTCAGCTCTTTCGTAACGGCTGCACTTGCAAATCCAACTTTCAGGCGAACCCTTGCAATCATATCCTCGTACTGCTTACTGTCCATCTGGAATTTATACTCGCCAATAAGGATTGTTACGCCGTCCTCCTGCTCATCTTCTGTGTTGCTGTCAGGCTCATCCTCGATTTCTTCCTCCAGCTCGCCCAGCAAATCCTTGATTTCCGAATTGCTGAAACCCGTTACCAGCGTATTTACGCCAGCGTCCTGAAGCTCCTCGATGATGTCAGCCAACTTTCCGTAATCCCACTCGCCCTCTACCTTGTTCATTGCAATGCACAGGGCTTTTTCTTTTTCTGGCGGGAAGTCAACAATAACGACCTCGGTTTCCTCAACACCGCTTGCGAGCATTACGTTCAATCTCTGGTGTCCGCTGACAAGCGTTCCCGTGCGCTCGTTCACGATGAGCGGAACTACAAGACCGAACTCATCAATACTCGCTTTCAACGCCTTGTACTGGAAGTCAGTCTGCGTCAGCTTAACCCTCGGATTGTAGTCCGCTGGTGTGATGTCAGCCAGCTTCATAGTTTTGGTTTTCAAATGTACAGCCTCCTTTTCTGCATAACAAAAGACGGCTGGTTTCCCTCGCCGTCTGTTTAGTCTGTTTTTTTGCTTCTGTATTACATCCCATAATCGAACAATGTCATCTGGGTATCCTTTGGCTCTGGCTGCGGCTCAACATACGCCGCTGTGCCTTTGATGAATTTTTCATACGGCTGCGCCTCAATGCCGTATTTCGCATACATCGTTCTTGTTCTCGGATTGCTTTCGACAGCATAATACTCGCCGCCGTTTCTCCCGTACTTCGGAAATATGAAACGCTTTAACGCTGACTCCTTGAAAACAGGCGGTCGTGCATTGATGTCGTTGAAATATACCTCTGCGGGCTTCCACCCCGTTTTCTTGTACAAGTTTTCGAGCGTCTGCTTCTGCTGGTAATCGGGGCGGGCAGTTACGATAATAACGTAATCATCTTTGATAGCCTCGATTAAATCCATCCTGTATTCCTCGGCTTCCATTCGCCGCCAGAACGGTCTAAGCATCCTCGTTTCCTGCTGATTTCCAACCAGCGTGTAGTTTAAGTCGAGCAAGCAAATTCTATGTTCGTCCATTGTAATTCCTCCTAAAATCAATCATCGTCTGCGTATGTACCCCGAAAGGGGGCATTTACATTCAAAAAAATTTGTGCTGCACCATACCACTTTACAATTATATTATACACCTTTATTCCGTGTATGTCAATACCTTTGTGCGGGCATCTTTGTAAAATTTCCGTGACCTTGTGCAAAGTGCAGACTGTTTTGGAGGCTTTACAATCATCCAATATACAGTATACAGCTTTTGCTTGTGCCCCGTCAATGCCCGATTTGTGCCTTGGCTATTCGCAGAGCTTTTCTACCCCGTCAATACCGAACAGCAGCATCGTCAAATTCTCAACAGCGGCATCCACATCCTTGTACACGGTTCTGCGGTTTATGCTCTCTTGTTCAGCAATATCATCGACAGACACTTTTTCAGGAACGAGATACAGCCCCTTGATGACACGCCAGTGCCTCATATCCTCCGTGTACTTGCTATGCTCGCACTGGCTTTTGTAGATGTCCAGCATCTTATTGACGTGTTGCATAATGATACGGGTCTTTTCAGCAGACTTCTTTATCGTGTCAACGACTACGGTTTCAGAACAGTTCCCGCACATCATTTCCATAATGTCAATAAATTCTTCTGCAACATCCCTGTCATCCCACACGGCGTTTGCGTAATGGCTGTTCAGAGAGCGGTAATGCTGCAACAGCAATCGAGTATTCGCATACTGTTTACGGAAACGCTTGCTCCGATACTCCCGATGCTCATTCTCAATGACTATTGCCGCCTGTTCCGCTGCCTGTTTTGCCGCCAGTTCTGTTGATGTTTTCAGCGTCTGATAGAGAACATCCCCAAACAGCTCTTTTTGTGCTGGGTTGTATTTCTCCATTAGCTCGTCTATTGCCCTTAAAAGTGCGGGGTCTTTTTTGCTTCTCATGGCACAATGCAGTCCTTTCCTCGCAAGCTATGCTTTCGTTATTTTTGCTTCGGGCAGGAAATCGAGCATCCCTCGGCACAGCTTCACCTCGTATTCGGGTATATCCTCTGGTTTCAAGTATTTCCTGCCGTACCTCTCTTTCATTTCACGCCACACCGCCCACGGCACACGGTAGAATTTCTGGAAGTCGAATGATACGAGTATAAAGCACTCCGCTCCCAGCTTTCTGTGTCTTTCCAGTGCCTCCGCTTGTTGTTCCAGCACTGCGGATTGCTGTATCCTATCCGCAGTCGTGATTTTTGCCTCAAACACGACAGAGCTGCCGCCTTTGAGTGTTCCCTTAAAATCTGGCTGTGCTTTCTTCGTGTAACACGCCAGAAATTGTCCTTTGCCGTTCTGGTGTCCCAGCGGTTTCATCGCTTCGGGTGTCTTGTCGATTTCGGCAATGCAAGCCTGTCTGTAATGTCGGCAAGCTGCATCTATCATCTGCTCGAATAATGCTCCCTTTGCTCTGTTCCGTTTTCCCCTGATAGCGGCATTGCTTACGCCAGCCATCAGACCAGCCCCTTATGTTGGGCGTATTCGGCAATCTTATAGGCGGTAGCTCCTTTTACGCCTTTGCACTCGCCTTTGGCAAGCCCGTCCAGTAAGATTTTTACCTTGTCGTTATCTTTGCCTTGCTGGTTTTCCACAGTTTCCACAGGCTTCTTGTTAATACTGCTGTTCGCCATATACATTAGTGTAGCCCTCCTGATTGTTCTGCTTCTGGCTGTCCGCAAACTCCACTCGATCAGCCTGAATTTCCGTTGCCTTGCGTTTGTTTCCGTCTTTGTCCTCGTAGTTTCTGGTGCGGATTTCGCCTTTGACAATAATCCTCCTGCCTTTGGACAGATACTTTGCCACGAACTCTGCCGTTTGCCTCCACGCTACCACGACAGGGAAGTCCGCAACATCGTCCTTTGTGGCTCTATCTACCGCCACAATGAATGTGCATACCGATACGCCATTCGGGGTTGATTTTAATTCAGGGTCGGCGGTCAATCTGCCGCTGATAATTACATTATTCACAGGTCTACCTCCATTCTTTTCCTGTTGCCTTGTCTTTCAGGACTATTCTGCCAACAATTTCAAAACCAGCAAAATCAGCCGTCTTCTTCAATACTGGGATGAGGCGTTTTATAACCTCCATCGTTTCGGCATCCCGTTTAAGCTCCTCTTGTCGTTCTTTCCTGCTGATGTTTTCAAACGCCTTTGTAGCTGTTGGGTCAGGATAGCCCTCGGCATTTCTGCCGTATCTGTACTCGCTATCTGTTGCCAATCCTTTCTGCCTCCTCTCGCCTCCATTCTTCGTCAAAATCCTGTGTGAATTTCTCGAACTCGGCTATTGCTTCTTTATCGCATTTCTTGTAAAGCTCGCTGTCGTATGTCTTTTTGGTAATACTCCAACCGTGGTAGCAATGCGGATAGCCGTCATCGTCTATGCCGCCGTCATAACTCCTGCGCACAGCTCCGTCCGCTTCCAGCTCTTTCATCAGCTTGCGTATGCGGTACTTGCTTTCATTCAGACATCTCGCCAAATGCGGAATACTGTAAATTTTAGGGGCGTAGCCCATCGGGACGGTTGCTGTCCGCTTGCACATATCCAATAACAGTTCATCTTTTGTCATCGTTATCACTCCAATTCACCCAGTCTATTCGCTGCCCGCACCACTTGCAATACGGAATGTTTATATTGCCGTGCGATTGTTCGTGCCGCTCTATGAACCTATCGCAGGACGGGCATACATATAGCCCATATGTCTTTGCCCTGGACGGCTTCCTCGGCTGTTGCTTCCGCAATGCTGTATCTAAATCGTAAATCAACCCCATCGCCATCCCTCCTGTCGCAAGTACCACGCATCCAGCCAATCTTGCTCTTTATCAATATTCGCTTTTCGTGCCTCTCGGCTTTCCCACGGCAGCTCTCGAAATATATTCGCTTCGCCAACTATCGGAATGAGGCTGTCTTTCAAGAACAGGCTTATATTCTTTTCGATACAGGTTTTCGTGATTGCCTCAATCCAGCGTTTTTCAGGAGTGACTTTTCCGCTTCGGCGTCCTGTTTCTGCCCCCACAATTACCCATTGTGCGTATGTGTCGCACATATGCTCGATTTCTTTCTCATCGTACTCTCGCAGAATAGGTTCAATGCTCACGAATGTATGCCACGCACCGCCATAGAAAAACGGCTCATCTGGCGTGTTTGCTGTTGTCCCGTACCACATATTGTCGTTTCGGGGCAGTTTCCCAGCTCTTGCGAGGTCGATATAACGCTGCGGATTTTTCGTCAGGAACAGGTATCTGTGTTGCGGTGCCTTTTCGCAAGCTGTAAAGACTTCCTCAATCCAACTGTCTGGCACCCACGCTCCGAAAAGGTCTGCCATGCTGCATACAAATATAGTCTGTGGCTCTTTCATTGTTGTGGGCTTGAACAGGCGGTATCTGTAAAGTGTAGGTTCAAATCCGAACGGGTACGGAGATGCTTGCCCTGTTTCTGTCACGATTGCCGGCTCGTCCAGTTCGTGAAGTTCACCTATCGGATGCACTCCCGTGAACGTGTGAGCATTATTTTCCGTGCTGAACCGTTTTGCAATCCTGCGAGCATAGCAATATTCGCAACCATGCTTGCATCCCGTGACTGGGTTCCATGTGTAGTCGCACCACTCGATTTTTGTCTTGTTCACGGTATCACCTCCCTGTGCTGCCGAAGCCGTTATCGCCTCGTTCTGTTTCCTCAAGCCTGTCTACGACTTCCAACTTGTCGGGAATAACAACAGGTACAATCACAAGCTGCGTGATTTTATCGCCTTTGGCAAATGCCACAGGCTCATCGCCATTGTTATAGAGCTTCGCAACAATGCTCCCAGAATAGCCGACATCTATAACGCCCTCGCTCAATATTCCATATTTTACGTTCAGCCCGCTTTTGCTTTTCAACATTCCTGCCGTGTTTGGTGGCAGTTCAACGTGTACGCCCGTATCAACGGTGTACGAGCTGTGCGGGTCGATAATAAACGCAATCGGCGTTCGCAAATCCAGCCCTGCATCCGTGTCGTGTCCTCTAACGGGCATAACCGCCCAATCATCAAGCATTATTCTCATTCTGTTTGCCCTCGCTTTCGTTATTATCCATCAGCTCGGAAATGGCTTGCTCAATCTGCGCCAGCCTCTTTTCTCCGATACCTTTTACTGCTTTGATGCGCTTCATCACGTCCGTAATGTCTGCGCCTTTTACCGACTTCTCGCCATCTCTGAAGCCCTCTGCATAGATATTCGTGCAAAAGGCATCAAACTGTGCGTGGTCGTATGATTTCGCCGCCTTATACTGTACCCTCGTTGTCATGTACTTTCGGTTCGGCTTTTTTCTCATCTTTCATCGTCCTTTCAGAAAATCGTTCAATCAGTTTCGGGCATTCGTATGCGGAAAACTCGCAGTCGCTTTCCTCGTTCGCTCCGTGTATGCAATCACAGCAAAATCTATCGTAAAGATAGTCCGCTATGTTGTCTTTGTCATACTCGTTCTCGCCCTGTTCCTCGCAATACTCCACCGACATATTGCGGCAATGGACGTGGTGGCAATAATCCAGCATTTCGCCCTAATACTTTGCGGCGTATCTGTAATACTGTTCGCCCTTATGGATAGCCCAGCCGCATATATCGCAAGTGTATTCTTTTTGCGCCGTGTGTTTTCGCTCGCTCATAAATTCAAGCATCTGGTTTCGCCTCCAATAGCATCCCACTCGTGAGCGCATACGGATGCTCGTAGGCATCCTTTATTGCCCGCTCCATCTCGCCGTGGCTCATACCGTTCTGCACTCCTACAAGGATAGGCGGCGGCAACGGGATTTCGTAATGCTGCGGTCTCCACAAGTGCAAGCAATTCGGCATAATATTGACGTACTGGCTCTCGGCAGGGTGGTATTCAATGACCGTTTCCTCTGGGTGAAAGAACATCCTTTTCAGCTTGCACATATCATCCCACGTTGGTGTGTAGTTTCTCCTATACGGCGATACGCTCACATGGTCCCATCCTGCGCCCGTACTCCAAATCACGGATGCACGCATTTTGTTGTAAACCATTTCACCAGCCCCGCCATCCTCTGCGGTTTGCAAAATCATCAGGTTTGGCGTTCCTTTCAGTTCCTCATTCGTTTTCATTCTTTATCGCTCCTATCGTTTTTCTTGCCGCCTCACCGTGGTTGCTTGCTTCTGTCAGTGCAGCAATGCCGCAATTCAGGCAGCGGACTAAGCACAGCCTTTCTTCGCAGTAATACACCTGTAACCGCCCGCCACAATGTACACACACTTCATCGACTGCGCCGTGCGGAATGTTCTTTGCATCCATCGCAAAGGCGTATGTCTGGTGCGCCGCTTTATACTGATTGAACTCTTTTCCATACCATCTATTCGGCATTATCCGCACCTCCAAACTCGCACACATCGCATTCAGGGAAAGTAGGCTCACACGGGTTGCACTGCATTTCTTCCAGCCGTCTTGCATTATCCAGTATTTCGGCTTTGGTTGCCTCGTCACACCCCGACAGGTCTGTAACATCCTCCAATACCTCCGCATCGGTTTCCTGTGCGTCTGCCGCCTCTGGCGGGTTGCTTACCGCCGCCAGTCTTTCAAGGTATCGGTCACGCTCTACTTTTATGTCTGCCAGTGTATGTGCTGCTTCCGACAGCTTCATTCCGAGAGGGGAGTAGGGTGTAAGCCCTCTCCTGCGCTCATATAGAATTTGAATTGCAAATGTAATATCGTCAGTATCTTTCAGCTCTCGCATTGTCCATCTGTCCATCGTCTACACCTCCTGTCAGTCAAAGCAATCGTGGTTTCGTATTTCTGCCGCTGCTTTCTCCAAACCTCTTGCAAGCCTCGTGTCTTTCATAATGTCATCGGCATCGTAGCCCAACGCATCGAGCGTTTCTTCCACATCTCCTGTATATCCGTATTCGTGGTTTTTAAGCTCATACAGGAACATCTGGTAGATAAATCCCTCACCCGTCTGGTCTGTTGCGATTGCGTCCTCAAATTCTTTCGTGTGCCTCTTTGCCATTTCCTTATATGCTGGCAAGTCCTTTTTCTGGATATATGCCCCCGCCACAAGGTGTACAATCTTGTCAAGGTCTTTGTTCGCATCCAGCCCCCAGCCTTTCATCATTTCCTCGAACTGTTCACTGCTGAACGCCGCTCCAATCGGCAAGGTGTTAAACTCCTCGTGCTGCCTCTCATTCATAATTTGATAATCATTCATCGTCTGTAACCTCCGTTTATTTTTGTGTCCTCGCATCAGCCCACGCCATAGTCAGCACCTTTGATACCTCACGCAATCGGCTGATGATTGCCTTTGCCTTGTAGTTGTCATAGCCTTTCGGTGTTAATGCCCGAACCAACTCATCACTGTTGTAATTCGTGGTGATTATGGTCGGCAGCATCTTTTCGTAGCGGTCATTCAGGATGGAGTACAGAATACTTATGCTCCAGTCCGTGCATTGTTCCTTGCCAAGGTCATCCAGTATCAGAAGTGAAACATCCTTGTAGACCTGCAAAATCTGCTTTTCATTCACTCCCTCGCTGTCATACGATGCCTTGATATCCAGCAGTAAATCTCCCGCTGTCTTGCATATACACGGGATATGCTGCTCGGTCATAAGCTGCATTGCTATCGCCGCCGCAAGGTGCGTCTTTCCTGTACCATTCGTACCCTCTATGTACAACCCTATGCCATCCTGCATAAACAGTGCAAAATTGTCAGCGTATTTCTTTGCCACCTTGTACGACTGCCGCCTCTCTGGTGTATCTGTTCGGAATGTGTCAAACCTCCTCTGCCGGAAACGCTTTCCGATACCGCTCCGTCCCAAAAGGTGGTTGATACGTGCTTGCTCTGCTTCGTTCTTTTTTCTCTGTTCTTCCTCAGCTTTCAACCGTGCCTGTTCCGCATCGTATGCATCCCATTTCTTTTTTGCTTGCTCACAGTCGCAGCGTTCAACGAACGGCATCCACATGAACACGCTATCCATCATCACAATGCCCTCGTGATGCAGGGCTTTCCCGCAGAACTCGCATTGTTCGTCTGGCGGCTGTGGATTTCTGATTGATAGCCCTCTCGCTCTTGCTTCTGCTTCGGTCTTGACCTTTATGCGGTCATCATCCGTCTTTTCGGAAGCCTCCTGACGGTCTGAAACTGTCTGGGCTTGACGGCTGTTGAGAATGTCCGAAAGTCTGCTCATTCCCACGGCTGTAACCTCCTCTCTGCATTTCCTTTTCAACGTCAGCAACAACCCAGTTCAGGATTGCCCTGTAATCGCTCTTGTAGGTATAGCCCTTTGCACCTTTTGCGTTATCCAGCTTTGCTATGAACGCCGCTGTTTTCTGCTCTCCGTACTTGTCCACCAGATTTTGATGCTCTGCTTCTGTCATCTGCACGAACTCTGCATACTTAATCTTGGGCGGTACTTGCGGTTTTGGTGCGGCTGCTTTTTTGGGCTTTTCCTCTTTCTTGGGTTCTGGCTTTTTCGGTTTTTCCTGTGGCTGATCTGGTGGCTTTTCGACTTCCTCTCGCACCTCTCCATCAAGGAGCGGCTTTTTCGGAATGTCGGTAGTCCGCTTTGCATACAGGGAAGAAAGTCTATCCACTAAGGATTGACACCAGATAATTCGCTTTTCACTCCACAACGGTGCATCAATCTTTCCCATATCCGCAAGAGTGTTCAGGATGTCGTTCGCCGTATCAACATCGGTCAACGCCATAATCGCCAGATAATCCATATTCGTCTGCTTCGAGCAATCATAGCAATGTCCCTCTGTCGAACTTAGTAGTTCCAGCATCTTAAACCAGAACGTATAGCCCACGCATCCCCAGTGGCTTTCGAGTACGGTCAAGGTTCTGCCCTTGTATGTGAAATGCGGAAAGTAATCCGCTGTCTGTTTCCGCATTCTTCCCATTGCCATCACCTCCTTGTTTTCGGGGATATTCGGGGAGAAAATAACCGAATATCCCCGCTTATACTACGCATATACCACTTTGCTGCCGTTCTCTGTCTTTACAACGTCAATGCTCTGTGGGAAACGACTTTTCATTTCAGGGTCGTGCGTGATTGCCATAACCTTTAGGTCGGAATACCGCGTTTGGATAGCTTCGAGTGCATCACAGTACGCTTGCATACCCTGTGCATCAAGGAACGGCGGCTCATCAATAAACAGGAAGCCCAACTGAACTCCAGCTTTCGTACTCTTGATTTCGGCAAGGGCAAGGATAACCGCAAGGGCTGATTTCACTCGTTCGCCTCCGCTTCGGCTCAAATACGGAAGTCTGCCCGTCACGCTGTCGTTTATGACAATATCCAGTGCCGTGACTTCTTTCTTGCTGTTAGATTTCAAAGTCTTTTCCATCACGCACTCGACTGACATTTTGCCGCCGCTCATCTGCCCCAGAATGTTTGTGGCGGTTGCCTCCAAAATCGGGATAATACTGCGGACAATGTTGTGCGGAATGCCGTCCTGCGAAAATGCCTGTTTCAGGATTTCAAGGTCTGCCGCCTCCTGCGACTTTGATTCTGTCTGCTCCAACAGGTCTGCCGCCTGTTTGCGTTTTGCCTCGGCTTCGGCTCTCACCCTTTCCAGCAACCCGATATTGCGGTTTGCCTCCTGAATATCCTTGTCAATGCTGGCAACCTCGGCACTCGCTTCGGAATACTGCTTCGACAGTACCTCAACGCCCATCGTCTTAGGCTGTTCTGTGGCTCGTTCCTGCTCCAATTCAACAACGGACTGGTCGTATTCAGCAACGCTCTGGCGCAATTCCTCAATACGGGCAAGTGCGGTTCGCTTCTGTTCCTCTGCAACTGGGAGCTTCTTTTCGTCCTCCACATAAACCGCAAGGACTTTGATGTGTGCTACAACAGAGTTGTATTCTGCCATTGCGTCATGCAGGGCATCTCTTTCGGCTTCAAGATGTTTCAGGTCAGCCTTTATATCCTCAATACGCTGTTTCTGCTGCTCAATTTGCGTGCCGTACTTCGCAACGGTTTCTTTAGCCGCCGCCAATCTCTCACGGGCTGCGGACAGGTCGTTATACTTTCTCTCGGATGCTTCCAGACCTCGCAGAACGCCCCGTAACGCCGTTTCTTTTTCATGGGTATAATCATTTGGCACAGCCGCTTTCGCTTCAAGGAGGGCTTTGTCTGCCGCATCCACCGCCGCAACTGCGGCTGCCTGATATTCGTCAAGCTCCTGCAACGCTCCTTCAAGCTGTGATTTCGCTTCGAGTGCGTCTTTCAAGAACGAGCATTGCACTTCTGCTGCATACTGGCAATTATTCGTTTCCAGCAGCTCTGCTCTGCGGTGCAAGGCTGCAATCTTGATATTTCGCTCGTTTGTGCCAGCTTCGCCAACTCTGCGGGCTGTGTCTGCCGCCGCCTGTGCTTCACGAACAGCGGTCATTGTCTTATCGTAGTCTGTGCGGGCAATTTCCAACTCTGCAAGCTGGCTCTTTGTAGCCTCATACTGCGTATGAGCTTCGGTTAGCTCCGCTTCCTCGGACAGCAACGCTTCGGTTGGCTTCAATCTCGTATCAATCGCCATCTGGCGTTCTCGCTCCGTTTTGGCAAGCTCAACTTTCGCTGCTTCGTGTTCGGCATCTACAGCCGCCACTCTCTCGGTCAGGGCTTCGGTCTTGGTCTTGGCTTTGAGTAAGTTCTTTTCGTGGTCAAGCTCTCGCTTGTACTCCACAACACCCGCTTCGATTTCAACCCTGCGGCTCAATGTACTGTCAGCCATCATCACAATGCCCTGCTGGGTAGTGATGCTTGCCTCGGCTGCGGCTTTCTTTGCCTTTGCGGTCACAATCTTTGAATTGAGGCTCGCAATGCGGTTCGCCGCATCCTCCATAACGGATAAAGCAAGCTGCATACTCGCTGCCCGTTCCTCTGCCGCTTTCTTTGCTTCTGTCAGCCCGTCTAACGCCGTCTGTGCCTCTGCAATCTCTGCGGCTATCTCTTTATCATCTCTCACGCCATCCAACAGGATAGCGGTCTTGTCCTTTAAGGAACGGATTTCGCGGTTCGCATCGGTTGTCCTGTTGAACGCTCTCGAATACATATCATCGTAGGCAGATAGCCCCAGAATGTTTCCCAGAATTGACATACGGGCATCCTTATCGGCTGTCAGGAACAGTCCGTACTGGTCCTGCATAATCATGGCAGTCGCTTTCAAGGTTAGACTGTCCATTCCAATTGTGTTCAGGATTTCCTGCTGAGTGTCACGCATCTTTTCGCAGCTTCGGTCTGTCCACTCGCCGTCAACCAGCTCCGCAAGGTTTAGCGTGGCTTTCCCTGATTTCATACGGGTACGGGTGACGCGGTATGTTTCATCGCCTAGCTTGAATGTGAACTTAATGTTTCCGCTTCGTGCATCCTCCGAATTGCTTATCCAACCAGAAATATCGCCCTCTCGAGTTTCTTCAAACAGGCAGTCGCACATGGCATCCATAAACAGGGAGGACTTTCCCGCACCGTTCTCACCGTTGATTGTGCAGAAACGGATACCGTCAAAGCTGAATTTTTCCTCACGGTAGTTGCGGTAGTTCTTAACCTCAATCTCGACAGGTATAAATGCACCAGCCGTTTTCATGGTCAGGCTCTTTTCCAGTGCCTCGTGTATAATCGGGATAGCCCTTGCTGTAATACGCCCTACATCTGCATCGGAATATCCATGTTCGGCAAGGTATGCTTTCAGGTTGTCCTCTGGCGTATCGTCCTCTTTTAAGGCATTTTTACTGACCGTAATTTCAATTTTTTCAGGTGTGATTTCCTGCACCCAGAACGCACCCAGCTCGTAGAGCTTCTGCTCCATAAGCGTTTTGTTCAGTGCTTTGTTATGCTCGTCCGTGCAGCTATACAGCACTCGAATAAGTCTGCCGCCGATTTCATCCTCGGTCAGGTTCAGCTCACCGCTCGTGTTGAAACTCTCCACGGTAACATCATCAAGGTGCACGGTATGAAATTCTCGTGTCGGTAGCTCAATAAACGTGCTGGCTTCTCGCTCGCCGTTGTCTTTCAGCTCGTGGATATAGAAACCTCTACGCTGCCCCTCATCATTGAAGTTGAGCTGTGATACCGCTCCGCAGTAAAAAGCGTTCTTGCAATCCTCCAACTGCTGCGGTCTGTGGATATGACCAAACAGGCTCAAATCAAACTCGGCTGTATTCAATGTCGGGAGGTATACGCACGGCTCGAACTGGCTGAAAAATACCGTCTGCCCGCTCTCCATATTCGCCCCCTCGACTGTGTAATGTGTAACCAGCACGGACGGAACATCTGCGGTGCACTGTGCTTTCAGCCCCTTAATCAGAGTGTCAATGTTCTGTGTGAAAATTTCGTTTTCCTCTGACTTATCCAGTCCGGGCATTTTTGCCCTAAAATATCCTCTGTCGAACCCCGGCAGGGCTGCTACCGTGATGTGCTTACCGCTGTAACTGATTTTATTCACAGTTTCGGGCTTCGTGCAGATTGTCACGCTGTCATCGCCATCAAAGGCAGTTTTCAGCATCTTGTACTGTTCATCACTGTCGTGGTTCGGTGTGCCTCTCACAATAACCACGGGTGCAACCTTTTCCAGCTCACGGATATATCCGATTGCTGTCTGGCTCTCTTTCAAGCCTCTGTCGCTCCATACTCTTGCCTGATGGAACATATCACCAGCAAAGATAATGAAGTCGGGCTTTTGCTCTTTGGCTTTCTCCACCAGTACATCAAGGCACTTGCAGATGTCCTTAAATCGTGCGTTCTCGCCGTTTACAATCGGACCGTTGAACTGACCGATATGCCAGTCTGCTGTGTGCAAAATTTTAATCATCGTCCGTTCCTCCTATCACTGTCCGTTCTGGATTGCTTTCTGGCAGTCCATACAATATGGCTTGCCATAATTCTTGATGCTGTAATTGATAACTCCTTGTGACAGCTTCTTGCCACACCTCTGGCAGATTGTTGGGTCTTCTACTTCCTCGGTCTGCTGCTGCACAGGTTCGGGTTGCTGTACCGTTTCGGGGATATATTCGGGCTGCGCTGGCGGCTCATACCCCATATCGTCATCACTCTCTATTTCCGTATCAGCGTTAATTGTGTGCTTCGCTGTCGCTGCACTCTCCGTATCTCCATACAGCTCTTTTGCTGCTCCAAAGAAACTGCGCACAGCTTCCGCTTTTACCTCTGCATTATCCAGATTGGGAACGAGATACGCCACAACGAACGGCTTCTGCAATTCCGCTTTGGTGTAGGTAGCCTTAATCTGCATTGCAATTCGCAACGCACGATTTAGGGCTTTTGTTTCACACATCTCGGAACGGAATTTTGAAAATTCGTCTTTCTGCGCTGCGCTCATTTTCGCCGTAACGTCATCGTACAGAATTTCCTTGGAGGCTACGACCTCCACGTTCTCACCCGTAAGCTGCGGCATTGAGATAGTTACTCGATGCTTTACATCCTTGTTCTGGCAAGCTCCACAGTTTACAGGTCTGCCAATCCCACGATTGACCGCAGCACACTTCTCGCACTTTGTCGGCAGAACAGGCTCACTCTTGATGATGCGGATGCCCGCAGCTCTCATCAGCTTCGTTAGACCTTTCTTTGTCAACGCCCAACCGTAAGGCTTCGTCTGCAAATAGATTTCCTTATCCTGCTCGTTCGTGCTGATGTACACCACGTTCATAACGGGCTTGTGGATTTCGGCAATCTGTGCTACCGTCTTAATCGGCACGAGCAGATTGTACTTTGTTTCGGGGAACTGCTCCGCAATCGCCAGTGCGTTACCGCCGTTCCGTGTACTCAATTCGTTTGCCATTATTTTGACCTCCTATAGCTTAGTTTGTGTATGCACTTGACAATTCCACGCTCGATATGCTATAATGAGGATGGTTGTTAGGGTTGTCCGCTTTGCGGGCAGCTCTTTTTTTGTCCTCAAAACTCTGCATACAGCGCATTGTCAGAACATCAGCCCTTATGATTTCTGCCACAAGTTGTGCAATGTAATAGGGCTTTAATCTCTCTCCGTCAGCATCACCCTCTCTGCTGATAATCCATTTGTGCTTGTGCATCGCCTGTGGCAGCTCCGCCTCGAATAACTCTAAGCTGATTTCTACTCCAAGATACTTTTCTGCGAGCGTTTTTATCTCGTCCACTCTTTTTCGCCCCTCTCTTTGCGGCTCTAAACACCGCATTGTTTATCATCGTAAAGCTCGCTACCACTATGATGAACAGGCACACCCAATCACCACCGATTGCGTAATATCCTCGCTCCGCATATGCCAGCGGTAAGAGTATCGCCGCCGCCAATGCAGTAACAGCGGAAGCCATTCCTATCTCGAACAGAAACACCAAAATAATTGCCGTCTGCCGTTCACGTTTCATCTTTGCTCTAAGCTCTCTGCGGTTTCGAGTACCGCTCTGCTGTACGCCGTGCTGTAAATTCCTTGTTGCCATAAGCCCTTTGCTCCTTTCTCGCCGCAGTTATACGCCATCAAAGCAAATCCTATATCTTCGTACTTGTCGTACAGGTCGCTTATCAGGTACACGCCAGCGGTTATGTTTTGCTCTCCATCCAGAAAATCATCAATTCCCAGCTCGCCCGATAGCCATTCGTGGTTGCACTCGTTAATCTGCATCAACCCATAGTCATTTGTTTCGCTGACTGCGGTTTCATCGAAAGAACTCTCTTTCTGGATGAGTGCCACAATAATGTCGTATCGTTCAAACTCGTACTCTGCACATACGTCCTGAATGTATCTCTGTAATTCGTCTGCCAACGGAACATCGTAGTAAACGTATTCCGTAGTTGCCTCTGTTTCCTCCTGCTGCTCAACGGTTACTGTCTGTACCGTGGTCGGCTCTGTGGTTGGCTCTGTGCTTGCAATCTCTGTCGTGTCATCCGTTGGCTCAACCGCTTGTACGGTATCTGCTGGCGTTCCACCGGCTGTCCCACAAACGAATATCGAACCAAATATCACGGCGAACAGTATCGTTGCTGCAAGCTGCATCCGTGCTTTCAATCTACGCATAACCGTTTATGACCGCCTCTGCCGATAAACTGCGTTGTGCTTTTCGTGCCACATCTCGCATGATGCGTTTCACGTCATCTGCCGTCTTGTCCTTGCAGTAGTTGTCCGCAACCTTGATGCGGGTATTTCCAATTTTGTAATCCATAACGATGTTCGGCTGTACGGTCATTTTTTACACTTCCTTTCCCGTTTTCTGAACTTTTTCCAGAATCGCCAGCGTTTCATCAATTCTGCGGCGAGCTTCAAGGAACTCGTCCCACAGCTCCAACGCTGTTGCTGTTTCGTCTGCCGTGATTTTTCCGTCATCCAAAATTTCTGCAAGCTCTTTCATAGAGCTGTCGAGCTTGTCTAGCGTGTTTGTCAGCCGTATGTATGTCCGCTCTGGCGGCATTTCTGGGACTTCTCTGCACCACCTACCCAAAGGGCATTCGTTAGCACAATACCAAACAGCCAATTCGGGCGAGTTGTACGTTTCAGCCATAATCGCAACGGCATCGTTCGGCGGCTTTGTGATGTCCAGCTCGTACTTTTTCAAGCAATCCTCCGAAACGCATCCAAGTTCTTCGGATGCTCCCTCTCTGGATGCCAACCTGTCATTGCACTTTGCAGCTTCCAAACGTGCCTGACAGTACCGATTTGACGCCGCTTTTGTGACTTGCCTCGCCATTTTTTATCGCCTCCCTCCGTGGTAAAATATAATCATCAGAAGCAAAAGTGCTTCAAATTGGGAATTTATCATCTTGTATTTATGCTAATATTTCCCTATTTTGGGGCATTTAAGTTCAAAAAAATATCGTCATCCGAGTAGTCAAAGACTTGCTTGATGCGCAGGGCAATGTCAAGTGACGGTGTTTTGTCCCCGCTCTCAATCTGGCTGTAGTGGCT
>ERZ1035032.237-NODE-237-length-47538-cov-9.251690_pt1 | contig 47538 bp, 39 predicted proteins | sample MGYA00520693_ERZ1035032 | MGnify/ENA primary metagenome ERZ1035032 (study PRJEB33766, sample SAMN09781740) | gut metagenome | biome: gut microbiome | host: Homo sapiens | place: Madagascar | study: EMG produced TPA metagenomics assembly of the PRJNA485056 data set... | reverse complement strand
AGTTGTTTGTATAAGAAATGCAGATTGTTAAAAACACAACAATATTATTTGATCCGTTTAACAGCTATCAAAAGTTCGTTTGACAGTAAGCATAGATACATTTGACAGCAATCAAAAGTTCGTTTGATAGCAAGCATAGATACATCTGATAGCAATCCAAGATTGGATGTATACATTATCCAAGCCATATTAAGACTATTGAAACGATGCCTTAATACAAGTTCAAAAAAATGTCATGTATGGCTATAAAGTTTCTGGATGTTATGGTCTTAGGATAAAAGAAGCCGACTTTTTGCTTACCAGAAAGTTGCAGAAAGGGATATGTAGCATTTTTTTGTCTAATTATTTGACAATCGCAGTTTTTTTCCGATGATATTTTGTAGCTTTGTTACCATGATAAAGAAACAAGGAACGATACTTATTGTTGACGACAACCGCAACATTCTCACTACGGTAAGAATGCTGCTCGACTCTATATTTGCCAATATCATCACCATAGCCAACCCAAACTCCATACCAGCTAAACTGAGGGAGGAACATCCCGACGTGGTTTTGCTCGACATGAACTTTTCGACTGGCATCAATTCTGGCAATGAGGGATTGTATTGGCTTAGAGAAATCAAGAGCCTTAGTCCGAAGACCGAGGTGGTGCTCTTCACCGCTTATGCCGACATACAGCTTGCGGTAACGGGCATCAAGGAAGGTGCAGCCGACTTTATAGTCAAGCCTTTCGACAACGAGAAGATGATCAGTACATTGTTGGAGGCAAGAGACAGGAATAAAGCTGCGGACAAAGCTATAGGCAAGCATAGTGGAAAAGATTCGAATAGCAACACTATGTACTGGGGCGACAGCGAAGTTATGAACAATTTAAGAAACATTGTGGAAAAGGTTGCTGCAACCGATGCCAATATCCTTATCACGGGCGAAAACGGAACTGGCAAAGAGGTATTGGCTAACGAGATACACCGCTTGTCTGCACGTAGTGGAAAAAAGATGTTGCCAGTGGATATGGGAGCTATTACAGAAACATTGTTCGAGAGCGAACTCTTCGGTCATGTTAAGGGAGCATTCACGGATGCCAAGACAGATAGACCAGGCAAGTTTGAGTTGGCTGATGGTAGCACAATATTTCTTGATGAGATAGGCAACCTCTCGTATAGTCTTCAGGCAAAGCTCCTCACAGCCCTGCAACGTAGAAGCATAGTAAGAGTGGGTGGGTCGACGCAGATTCCTATAAATGTCCGACTGGTATGTGCCACCAACCGCAATCTGCAGCAGATGGTGAATGACGGCGAATTCAGAGAGGATTTGCTCTATCGCATAAACACCATACACCTTGAACTGCCAGCCCTCAGACAGCGAAAGGCTGACATCGTTCCGCTCGCCAACCGTTTCCTTCGTCAATATGGCGACATGTATAACAAGACAAACTTACGCTTTTCGGATGAGGCAGAGAAGAAACTTATCAGTTTGCCTTGGTATGGCAATATCCGCGAACTTCAACATGCCATTGAGAAAGCCGTGATATTGTCGGATAGTGGAATGATTTCGGCTGAGGATATCGACGGCGGCAACCAAACGAGAAGGGAGAAACCATTGGAAGAGGTGCAGACGCTCGACGAGATGGAAAGTCGCATGATAGAGAAGACCATCAAGGAATGCGAGGGCAATCTGTCGGTGGTTGCAGCAAGGTTGGGTATTTCTAGACAGACGCTTTATAATAAGATCAAGAGATACGGGATTTAAAGGGAAAAGTGAAAAGTGAAGAACGAAGAGTGAAGAATCCTATAGTTTTTTAGGGTATGGATATTAATAAGGTTATAATAATTGTGCTTTTGCTCGTGGCAGTGGTGGGCTATGTTCGCCTCTACCGCCACTATCGTCGCAACATCAAGAAGGTGCGCTTCCTTTTTGATGCCATCGACAATGGTGACTTCTCCTTTAACTTCCCCACAGAAAAGAGGAATAAGGAGGACAATATTCTGCACCAATCTCTCAACCGCATCAAGTTCTTCCTGCAGCATACACGGGAAGAGCAGATGGAGCGAGAGAAATATTATGAGCAGATATTGAATGCTGTGGATACTGGCATAATGGTGGTAGACAGCCACGACAATATCTTGCAGCACAACCAAGCCGCTCTCCGATTGCTTGACACCGATGTGCTCACACACATGAACCAAGTAAAAGGAAAACTAAAGGATGAACATCTGGCTAAGCATGAGACACAAGCTATGCTGAAGGACAAGCATGTGCGCATCATTGCCCTAAGCGACGTAAGCAACGAACTTAGCAACCAAGAGGTGGACTCATGGATTAAGTTGATTCGTGTGCTCACTCATGAGATCATGAACACTATCACACCTGTCACTTCACTCAGCGAGACCCTACTGAAAGAATTGGGTAGCCAAGAACTGCCTTCTGCAGATAGTGCATCCGCAGATTTCCATTCTCCAAACAACTTTTCTGTAGAATTGATATCAGCAGAGCAAGCAAAATTGAAGCAAGGCTTGGAAACCATACATAAAACTGGAACCGAACTCTTGGCATTCGTCAACAACTATCGCCGTTTCACTCATGTGCCTCAGCCTCAACCTGCCCTCTTCTATGTGGAGCCGTTCCTCGAACGTATGGCAATGCTTTGCAATCATGAAGTGGAAATAGAAGTAACGCCAAAGGACTTGTTGGCTTATGCCGACGAGAGCCTTATCTCACACGTAGTGACAAATCTTTTGAAGAACGCCGTAGAAGCCTTTAATGGCTTACAATCCGAGCCTACAACCAAAGCATCCATCCGTCTTCATGCCTACACCAATGAGCAGGAAGCCGTCATCATCGACGTAAGCAACAACGCCGGTCTAATCCCCGATGATGTAGCCTCCCACATCTTCATTCCTTTCTTCACCACAAAGCCCGAAGGAAGCGGCATCGGTCTCTCCCTATCCCGCCAAATCATGCGAGTAAGCGGAGGCAGCCTTTCGCTACATCAAGACAAAGCGCAGGGCATCACCACGTTCCGCATCGTCATCCCTTAACGATAAATTTATCTTGTTAGATTACACCAGACATTTTGCGGATTTCTGAAGGAGGCTACACTTTTTCGATGATAAAAATTAACAAAAACAACACTTTTTCGAGGATAAGCCTCAAAAAAGCGCAAGAATCTCCCAAGTACAGCATATACTTAGGAGATTCATTCTGACATAAATTTATGAGGATAATTCTACTCTTCACTCTATTTCACCAGAAAGTCGTAGAAAGGAGTATACAACAAATTATTAGGCTGTAGATACATCTTTTTACTCTTGAAATCTATCAGCATATTGAAACGTTTCAAGAAGTTGTTGCCTATCATTCCATCTACATCTTTCTTGTTCAGCATACCAGAATTAAGAGTGGAGAAAGCTCCTGGGATTTTGGGCAGAACATATTGTCCTACCCTTACTTCGTCAAAATAGACATTCTTCAGTTCACCGCTGCCACCGTCGGAGCTTGTTATGCGTGATATGGCAAACGGCTTCTTTGTGCCAAGAAGACGATTTCTATTCACGAACGTAGTGCTAAGATCGATAATGCGGTCGGAACCCGTGTCCACTTCGAGTTGCAGTCGGTATGTTGATTCATTGAGTTTAATAGGTATCTCTATAAACGGTACACCATATTTATATACGAATGGCAGAACAACATATGATTCAGACATCAACACCAACGCACTGCCTTTGGGATAGCAGTATATCTTATGCTTGTCGTAGTTGATTTCGATGTTGAACGCACTAAGTCCGTTAAGTCCTAACACACCGTCCCACATATCTTGAGAGAAAGGGATATTCACACATTCAGCCTTGTCGTATTGTATGGTTCCTATAGTCAGCGAGTTGTCATGGCTCGCTGTAACTTTATTGAAGCCAGTGGTTCCCATATTATCAACCGTATCTTTCTCGTGTATTAATCCTTTCAGTTTTCTGGAGTTAGTGTTCAGAGTTATGGTTGTAGCACCTGTGTCAACCAAGAAGTTCAATGAGTCGGAACCATTCACAAATGCTGTGACATAAATGCGTCCGTCGTCACCTATTGTAAAAGGAATCTCACCTACCGGCTCTATGCTTGTCATCCTTTTGGCTGCATTGACTGGACAATAAATCAGAGCCAAAATCAAAGCTAAAAACAATACAACCTTCTTCATCTTGTCTTGTTGTTTTGTCATCTGTGTTGGGCTTGTGATTAAACTTGGTACAGATGATTGCAAAAGTAATGATTTTTGAGGATTAAAATCAAAGAAAGCCACACTTTTTCGAGGATAGTTTCCAATTCTTCAAAGAAAAAGTTTGGTGCTTATCCATGAAAATCGTATTTTTGTCCACACAAGAAACTGAAGTTTATGGCATTCGAAAAGGAAATCAAGGAATACGAGGAGTTGAAAGGAAAATATCAAACCCTCATCATCAATAAAATGGATAGAGAAGAGTACGTGGAATACAACGAAGTACTCTTCTCCACCCATTCGTGCGCCATTGAGGGCAACTCATTCTCCGTAGATGATACCCGGGAGCTGAAGGAGAAAGGATTAGGGATGATTCCTGCCGGAAAAACTCTCTTCGAGGCTTTCGAAATGCTCGACCACTTCGAGGCTTTCGAGTACATGATGCAAAACACAAAGCATCCGCTTGACGAAATTCTTCTGAAAGAAATCAACAAACGAGTAACATGCCATACGCTTTCCTACCATTCTCCTGAAGCCATTCCTGGCGAATACACCACCACGGATATGGCTGCAGGCGATACAGTATTTGGCGATCACGAAGAACTCATCGCCAGAGTTCCCAAGCTGTTGGAATCTGCAGAAAAAGCCATCGTTTCTGCCGCTGCTCACCCTATGATACTTTCAGCCCGCTTTCATGGATTCTACGAATATCTCCATCCTTTCCGTGACGGGAATGGAAGAACAGGACGACTCGTCAGCAACTATATTCTATTACGCTTGAGTCATCCTCTTCTCATCATCCCCACCGAAGCCCGTCAGGAATATATTTCCGCTCTCCGCATGATTCGCACGGAAGCAACCGATGAGCATCTTATCCGCTTCTTCTTTAAAATGGCAACGCAAAGAATGAAGGAAGAACTGAAGCAGAAAGAGGATAACACCAAGCGATTTATGACATTCGTCTTCTAATGAAGCATAGTGCCACACATCCATCAAAAGAAACTGAAGCATTAAAGCTGATTGCCATCCACCTCCACTATTTGTCCATCAAACAATCGGATGATGCGATTGGCTATCTTGGCGTCATGCTCATTATGCGTCACCATGACGATGGTGGTGCCCTCGTGGTTAAGTTCGGTAAGCAGACGCATTACTTCGGCACCATTCTTTGAATCGAGATTACCCGTAGGCTCATCGGCAAGGATAAGCTTCGGACTGAATACCACGGCACGAGCAATGGCTACTCGCTGCTGCTGACCTCCAGAGAGCTGATGAGGGAAGTGCTTGGCACGATGGCTGATGGCCATGCGTTTCATAATCGCCTGCACCTTTGCCTTGCGCTCCGCCTTCGGAATGTTGAGGTAAGTAAGAGGAAGTTCGATGTTCTCCTCTACAGTCAATTCGTCAATGAGGTTGAAGCTCTGGAATACAAAACCAATCTCGCCCTTGCGCACATCCGTACGTTCGTTTTCTTTAAGGTTCGCCACCTCATGATTGCCCAAGAAATATTTTCCCGATGTAGGGTTGTCGAGCAAACCAAGGATGTTGAGCAGAGTGGATTTGCCACAACCAGAGGGTCCCATGATGGCTACAAACTCGCCGTCTTCTACTGTGAACGACACATTATTTAAAGCAATAGTCTCCACATCTTCTGTGCGGAATGACTTGCAAAGATTCTCTATTTTAAGCATATTAATATTGAATGTTAAGTGTGAAATGTTGAATGTTAAATTAGGGCATACGCCCTTAAATTTGTGGGAGACTTATTCATCCTTGAGATACTTCACCGGATTACTATTCGCCACTTTGTAGCAGTTGATGATTACTGATAGGGCGATGATGACGAGCAGCAGAATCGTAACACAGATAAAGAGTAAAGGTGTGATCGAAATCTTCTCGCTGAACGACATCAGCCATTGTCTGGCTATCAGCCAAGCCCCAATGTCTCCCACAATGATGCAAGGCAAGGCTATCTTCATGATATTCTTCAGGAAGATGCGCAGAATGTCTTTCACCTTCGCTCCGTTCACCTTTCTTATCGCAATCTCCTTGCGACGGCGGTTCACCTCATCGCTCGTATAACCCACCAATCCGAAGAGGGCGATAATCATCGTTACGATACCGGCTACCAGAATTCCGTTGCGGAAATTCAATTGGGAAGAATACTGGTTAGCCAGTTCAGAGGCATAACTCTTCACGATGACCTTATTGTTCGGATACATCGCCTGCACCTTCTGCTGCAACTCCGCCAACGATTCGTCCTGCATATCCTTAAACTTTACAAGCATGAAATAAGCCGTCTTGGCAGCATAGAAATACAGTACAGGAAACTCCTTCATATCGTCGCCATCGGCCGACATGTCACCCCAGCGGATATTCCTACACACGCCACAAACCGTCAGCTTGAGTGGATTTACACCGTCATCATGTCCCGAACAAGTAATTTGCTTGCCTACTACGCCATCTTTCCAATGCCACGTTTTGATGAGTTTCTCAGCACCTCGTTCGTCAATAATCACCTGACGGCAACTGTCATTGCGCTCTGTAAAGAACGTACCCTGTACTATAGGGATGTTCATCATCTTGAAGAAATTGTCGTCCACACCTTCCATATCCATGATGTTGAAGGTATTAGTATCATCACCAGGCTTTTGCACCATATTTCCGCTTCTGCCGTATCCATTGAGTGGAATATGATAAGTGGAACAGCACTCCTTGACATTCGGCATTCGCTTGATTTCGGCAAGGCACTGGTTGCGCTGGTCGCGATTGATGCCATCTACCGAGACGATGGCAACATTATCGTAATCATAGCCGGGATTGGTGCTCAGCATCAGCTGATACTGATTGTTGATAATGTAGAGCAGACTGAACAGCAGTCCAGAGATAGCAAACTGTATGCCCAACAACGTCAGTTTCCAGCGGTTGCGATTCTCGTTATAACCACGGAAGGCACTTGCCACCGGTATCTTGTTGTATAGCCAGCCCGGAAACAGACCGCCTACCAGCAACACCAGCAGGCAAATCATCACCAATATCCAACTGCCCCTGTTCAGAATCAGCGCACTAACCGGAGCAGAAAGGAAATTCTCGATAGTTCCCTTGCAAAGGAATACGAGTATGACAGCCAAAATCACCGCCAAGCCTACATGCACCAATGCCTCAGAGAAGATGATGGCATGAATATTCTTAGGTTTGGCACCATAACACTTGCGAACTGCCATCTCGCGAGAACGCCCTACAAGATTGCCCACGATGATAAGCAGATAGTTCATTACCGACGTGAAGAGCAGCACGAAGGCAACGATGCTCAATATCCAGCTCATCATCTTGATGTATGGGTCATTGGAATAGACATCGCTCAACACCGTGAAATCAAAGGTAAGGTCTGTTCCCATCTTCTTCAGTTCCTTCAATGGGAAATGATCTTGGCGCATCTTGTCGACGTAAGGCTTGAGTTCGTCGGCACGATGTCCCCTTGCCAACCGAATGTAGGAAATATAGCTATCATTTCCTATCCAATTATCTCTGCCATCGTAAGAATATACGTATGGCACACTGGACATAGACAGAATAATCTGCGTGTTATGCAAGGATGCCCCCCAAGGAAAAGCCTCGAAAACGCCATTAATGGTAAAGGTAGTACCAGGATAATTGGGAAGCGTGAAATGCTTGCCCACCACATTGCCGCCTATCGTGGCTGCCGTCTTCGAGTCGATGATGCAAGACAAGGGCTGTGATAATATCTGGCGAGCCTTGCCTACCAACATCTTCTGCGGAAAGACATCGAAGAAACAACTGTCTGCCATTATGATATTGGCAGACACGACGTTCTGGTCTTCAAGCTTGCATTGGGCATCGTTATAGAACCAGTGGGTACTGGTAGCAACTTCCACCATAGGCGCATATTGCTTTACACCTTGGGCGATAGCTCCTGAAGTTTGGTTGAACGTCATGGTCTTGCCCTGATTGCTGCCCACTTCAAATATCTGATACGTCCTATCCCATTCAGGGAAATACGTATCGTAAGTCTGCTCGAAATAAATCTCGGCGATAATCACCGAACTGATTGCCAGTCCGAGCGCCAGACACAAAATCTTCACGAAATTGTGCTGCCCCTTTCGAGGGAGATTCTTGAATGCGTTGATTATATGCTTCATAATATAACTAATTAATCACTAATACTTCATTATCCTTATAGGCCTCGTATCCGCTAACGATGACTTGCTCACCTGGCTCCAAACCTTCTATCACCTCATAGTATTGAGGATTCTGGCGACCTATGGTTATCTTGCGGCGATAAGCCTTCTTGCCGTCACGGTCTAACACGTAAATCCATTGACCGCCCGTTACACTATAAAACGTGCCCTTAGGGATGATTATTGCCTGCTTAGACTGACCGAGTTGCAAATCCACATAATAGGTCTGACCTGTTCGGATGTTGCTTGGACGAACGCCTTTGAAGACAAAGTCGATACGAAACCTGCCGTCTCTTACCTCGGGATAAACCTTGCGAACCTGCAAGAGATAATGCTTGCCGTTCTGGTCGAAAGTGGCAGTAAGCCCCGGTTTTACCCGGTCGATGTAATGCTCATCCACCTGCGCCTGCACCTTGAAATCGCTGAGGTCGTTGATGACGCCAATCTTCTGTCCAGCCTGAATGCTCTGTCCCAGCTCCACATCGAGCAAGCCGATTTCGCCCGAAATGGTGCTGCGGATGTTCAGCTTCTCCTTGCGCTGGCGAACCAGCTGCACATTCTTCTGCATGGCTTCCAGATTATCGCCCATCTGATCCATCTGCGAACGGCGGAGCTGTGCGTCTTTCTTCAACCGCTTGCTAATTAGCGCATGCTTCTTTACGGCAAGTTCGTAAGCTTCCTTTGCCTTGAGATACTCTTCGCGCGAATTGAGTTCTTCCTTATGCAAAGTCTCCTGATGCTCATAGGCTCGACGCTTGGTGATGACATCCTGCGAAAGCGAAAGCTCCTCGTTGCTATTGCTCAGTCGGTCTTGTTCCATTGATATTTGAGTGTTGCGAAGCATGTCCTGCTTTTCGGCGAGTTCGCTCTCGGCATTCAGTATCTCAAGGTCGAGATTAGAATTGCTCAGTCGTACAAGTACATCGCCCTTATTCACATGAGCACCTTCATCTACTACTTTATCCAAAACAATACCACCTTCTTCCGAACTGATTTGCACAACGGAGATAGGCACCACCTGTCCGTCAACAGACACATAATCGTTGAACTGTGCCCTTTCTACATTTCCTATGCTCAAGCCTTTTCTGTCCACCTTCAGTGTGGAAGAGAAATTGCCCAAGCCCAACCATACGAGGACTGCTATCAGAACAGCTCCTCCTGCTATCCATACCCAATACTTGCGGGGCACGAGATATTTTTTCTTTTCTATTTTAATGTCCATATGTTAAGTGAAGAATGAAAAGTGAAGAGTGAAAAATCCAATTGTGTTCTATTTATTTTATTAGTCTTTCTCCTTGGTAATACCCCACTAACCTTTGTTTGATGACGAGCAGCATTTGCATCTGGAGCTCTTTTATTCTACTCTCAAGAAGCGTTTGTGCTGAGGTATGAAGGTCGAAGGTGGAAAGCATTCCTTCCTCAAACTTACGGCTCGACATGTGATAGGCAATCGAATCGGAGGCTACCTTCTTCTGCATCTGATGCAATTCCTTGGCGTAGCCTTCTGCATCCATTATTGCTTGGGCTATTTGGTCGTGAAGCTTGCGACGGGTTTCTTCGAGATTCACCTGTGCCATTTGCCAGTTGTTGCGTGCCTTCTTCATGCTGTGCCAACGGTCGCTATTATAAATAGGTATGGAAAGGGTCAATGCAAGGTATTCGCCACGGTTATTGCGAAACTGCGAGGCAAATCCATCGTATTGCCCTTTCAGAGAGAGATTCTTGTAATAGTTGGTAGTGATGCCACCACTGAGCGAGAGCGAGGGCAACAATCTGCCTTTTGCTATCTTATAGTCATATCGTGCCAACTCCACCTCATACTCTGCCGACTTCATATCGGGAGAGATATTCAGGAAACTCTGATAGATATTTTCAGAGTTCGGCTTGTCGCCTATAGTCAGCTGACATGATGCAAGACTTTTCTCCTTATCCTTTGACAGAATATCCAACTTCAGTTCATCACCTACGGGATAATTCATAGCCGATTTCAAAGCAAGCAGACTCAGCCGTGCCACATTCTGCTGATGCGTAAGACTGTATTCATCTTCGACCACCTGCGATTCCATCTGCACAACATCCGGTCGTCCTTTCTCGCCCAATTCATACAGACGTTGCATCTTAGCCAGCATACGTCGGCTCTCGCTCAACTTCTCGCTTGCTATCTGTATGCTTGCCTCAGCGTATACAGCATCCACGTATTTCTGCATCACGTCAATGGCTATATTGTCCTGCGCCTTCTGCATCGCCGTAGCAGAAAAGTCACGGCTCAATCGAGCCTGCTTGAAAGCATTGATTGTGGCGAAACCATCAAACACATTCAGTTCGGCATAAAGCTGATAATAGTTGTTGAATGTCGTCACATTATTATATGTATTAGTCTCAGGGTCGATGTTTCGTCCCCAAGCATATTGGCCCTGCACTCCACCAGCTACAGTAGGCAAGAAAGCGGCAACGGCATGATGATAGTCTTGCTTACGTTGACGGGCATTGATAGTCTCACGCTTCACATCCGTAGCATGCTCTGCTGCATACTTCATACAGTCGTCAAGACTCCAGCTTTGTGCCGAGACTACTGACGCAACAAGTATCCATCCTATCAGTATTATTATTCTTTTCATAATCGTCTTCATTTTTATATAATGAGGACAATGGCTGTGCCAAAACTACAATTCTACTGATAGTCAAAAGATTAGCACAGAAGTCTCATAAAACAGAATGTCCAATAATTAGACACAGTTGTCAAATTATTGGACAAAGAAGAGTATCTCCACGATTTTTTACTTTTCATCATTGTAAAGGTCAAAATTAAAGGCAGTAGGTTGGTCGTTGAATTGAAACTGATTTTGTATCTTTACACTTGCTTACTATTTAGTGAAAAAATGAATACGTTATCATTTGCCAACGAAAACGTATTTATAGTTGATCGATAACGTTTTCGTAAGCCAATGATAACGTATTCATAAATTAAGGTAAACAACCTGTTTACATCATAACAATTTTCTTAGAGCTTCCATCGGCATACTTCACGATGTTGACACCCTTTCTTGGGCTCTGTAAGCGTGTGCCGTCGAGTGCAAAGTATCCAATTACGGTAGTCTTGGCAATGTCGGCAGTTGTCGATGCAATGCCAGTTGCGGTGGCTGTTACCATAACCTCGTCGAGGAAGAAACGTTTGGCAGATGTAGTGAATGTAAGCTTCACGTTGCCATTAGCGTTGATAGTGGTACTGAAGTTAGTCCAATCGCCACGTGTCATGTTGAATGATGTCTGGCCGAGTGAGCCGTTAGATGTCGATACTGTAAGTATAGTGCCGTCATTGGTTGTATTCCATGCTCCAGCCTTGAATGTAAGGGTTGCTGTGCCGTTGACGGTGAAAGCCGGTGATGTTGCTGTGCCTGAATAATTAGTAGTACCCAATTTGATACACTTGTTGGCACCATATATCTTGTCGTTAGCGCTTGTCCAGCCCTCGTTGTCGTTATTCAGCTTCTGTGTACTTGCTATAGAACCGCTCCACAGACCGTCGTTACCGCCAGTACCCTTATTCTTGTTGAACGACTCATAGAATAGATAATTGCCCTCTGGAATAACGGGCTTGTCCTCCGAACCACTGTCTTTCTTGGGAACGAACGATAGAGAAGCCGTAGAATAGTCGTCGGCTAAGGCCATATTCTCTATGTTTACGTTCAGGAATTTTGTACCGTCGCTGTTGGCGGTATACAAGCTTGCGGCAGGCTTGGATGAGCTTGTAAGCTTGTTGTTGCTATTGTATGGGTACAGAGCATGGCCGTCACTGAAATAGCTTGAAGAGTTGTCGGCACGCTTTATAGTCCAACGCATGTGGTTGTTCAAGAGCTTCTGGTTGCCCTTGTAGTAGTAATCCTTTGTGTTGGTGCAGTTGTATTCCCAGACATCGGCATCATAGTCAATCTGTGTAATCATAATGCCTTGGTTAGGCAGTTCGGCATCCCATCCCTCTTGTGCTCTATACTCTACAACGTAGAACTCATCCTCGTTGCCCTTGTTCTTGATTATGTATGCATCGCCTCCTTGAGTCTGTGGAGCCATATCCGTAATGTTTACAGTCTCGGTGATGTCTGTCATGTCCTTCAGTTCAATCCATCCGCAATCGCTCTTCTCGGCAGCGCTGTATCCAGCAGGCAAGAATCCACTGCCATTATAGCTTCCGGCGTCCATAAGGTCGAAGTGTCCCATGCCATACCATTTGCCGTTATAGTCGTAAAGGTCAGGGAAACCCATACAGTGAGAAAATTCGTGGCAGAAAGTACCCACGCCATTGTTGCTGCCACCGCCTTGCAATTCAGGTCCGCAAGCATATGTATCGATGTTTACACCGTCGAGTGTCAGCGGTTTCTTATAGTTGGTATATGTAAGGTAGAACATATGTGGCCATACGGTATTGACGTCGCCACCGTCAGCCTCGCCCAATCCGGCATACAGCACATACACCTGGTCAACGTATCCATCGCCGTTCCAGTCGTACTTAGAGAAGTCTGTGCCATTGTTGTGTGCCCATTGGCAAGCTTCCACAATCATTTTGTAGGCATAGGGCTCGTCTTCGTTTCTGTCGTTTGCTCCATATTCGGCATAATTGCCTTTAAGTGGACACACGCCCACAACATCAAAGTCGATATCAAACTGTCCGTGGCTTTGCGCACGGAAATAGTCGCGTACCGAACCGTTGAAAGGCGCTTCGTTATAGTTTATGCCGTTGATGGCTTTCTTGTATAGTGCCATGTTGTTGGCAGCCTTAAACTTTTTGTCTGTAAATTCAGCCAGAATAACAATAGCTTTCTTAGTGCCTTGGAATACATTCTTGTCAATATTGCCCAGTCTGTATGGTCGTTTCTTGTTGGTAATATCCTGTCGGCGTATGGCTGCACGCTTAAGTTTGGAAGCCATCTGTACGTCGCTAATAGGATAATAGAATCCGGTGGTTGAGTCGAACGAATAGCGTGTTCCGTCTTCGCTTGCATAGTAGTGCATGTGCTCATCGCCTACGAGTTGAACACGAACAGTATTTCCGTTGGCAAGTTGTACGTTGCGCCATTGTCCACGTTTTGCAGGTACTGCGCTTGCCGCAATAGCAAGAAGGGCTATTGAGGCAGTGAGTATGAATCTTTTCATCTTAGTGATAAATAAAAAATGTAATGGTTTAATATTGTTTACTCAATTAACTCTCTCAATTCCAAATATTCTGTGTACATTTGCACCCAGTTATGAAAGCAAAACATATAGTTATATTATTGTTGTGCCTATTCAGCCTTGGTGCTGCTTATGGGCAAAACACGTCAACCGTTGATACTGACGATGTCGACAGCAAAAGCAATGCCGACCAATCATCGCCAACATTTGTGCCGATGGTAAAAGTGAGCAAGGCCCTTGTCGATGGCGACAGCATACAATATGTAGAGCTTAACGCGCTGTATATTTATCCCAAGCTAACCTTTGCCGACCCACGTCAACGCCTGGCATACAATCGCCTGGTGGCTAATATCAAGAAGGTGTTGCCTATTGCCAAGGAAGTGAATGCCATTATAATCGAGACATACGACTATCTGCAGACATTGCCAAACAAGAAGGCTAAGGAAGAGCACATGAAACTTGTGGAGAAGGATATACGCAAGCGTTATACTCCACGCATGAAAAAACTGACCTACTCGCAGGGCAAGTTGCTAATAAAACTAATATACCGCGAGTGCGACTCGTCATCGTATCAGTTGATACAGGCGTTTCTCGGTCCGATACGTGCCGGATTTTATCAGGCATTTGCCTCGCTATTTGGTGCCTCGCTCACCAAGAAGTACGACCCTAATGGTGTAGACCGCTTTACGGAGCGCATAGTAAGGCAGGTAGAGGCTGGACAGATATAAATAATATAGCAAATATAGATAATGATGTAGGAGATATGGTTAGTGGACCATACCTCCTATATTTTTATTACTTCTTCATTTCGGCAAGCAGAGCAAGTGCCTTGTTTTCCTCGGCCTCCATTATTTCGCGCTCGCCAGGTCCTTTGTCGTTGATGCCACAGAGATGCAGAATGCCGTGTATTATGACACGGTGCAGCTCGTCATCGTATTCCTTGCCAAACTTCTCGGCATTGGTGCGCACGGTGTCGAGCGATATAACGATATCGCCACTTACAATGCCGGGCTCGTCGTAGTCGAAGGTTATGACATCTGTGTAATAGTCGTGACCTAAGTATTCGTTGTTTACTTCGAGAATCTTCTCGTCATCCACAAACATATAGCCAATCTCGCCAACCTTAAGCTGGTATGTAGCAGCTACGGCACGTATCCATGCTGATGTGTCACGTTTCCTAATCTTCGGCATCTTCACGCCGTCTACATTATATGTAATCATAAATCTGTTTTTTTTAATTTATACTTATCTATTTATTCCTGAACCTTAGGTAGGAATTGACTGCAGTCGTAGCCGAAGTGTGTAAGTTCTCTCACTACAGATGATGATATGCTGTCCATGCCTGGCTCGGCATACAGAAGCACAGTCTCTACTCCTGTAAGTCGGCGGTTTATGTCGGCTTGCTCGCGTTCGAACTCAAAGTCTTTTACAGAGCGCACTCCTTTTACAATAAACTCAGCACTCATTTGCCGTGCAAATTCGGCAGTAAGTCCGCTATACTTCTCCACACTTATTCGGTTATTGTCCTTGTATAGACGCCTTATTGCCTCAACGCGCTCGTCGGCAGTTTGCATATATCGCTTGCTCTCGTTAACGCCAACGCCGATAACAAGCTTGTCGAACATCTTTACGGCACGTTTTACCACCGAGTCGTGTCCTATAGTGAATGGGTCGAACGACCCGACGAATATTCCAGTTCGCTCCATCTATATACTGTTTGTCTTATTTGGGGTAGCCTTATTAATTTATTTCGGTTGCCTTATTAAAATAGGTATGTCCATTGCAAAATTAATATTTTTATTTGGTTCATCACTCTACATCCTGTTTTTTTTCTTTTTTTATTCACAATCCTTTAATGTGTTTTTAATTAATGCTATCTCAACATTTTTTGTTGCGTTTCTGTAGAATTCATTTTATTCTACGTATCTTTGCAAAAGATGGCTGTGTGTCGGCAATAGATAGACAGCTTATTGGCAATAAAAACAAATAATGCAATGAATATAGAAACAACACTTCAGAAACTGCGTATCGAAGCGCTAAACGATATGCAGCAGGATACTATCGAGGCTGTATTGCACAGCGATAAGGACATCGTAGTATTGGCTCCTACTGGTAGCGGCAAAACGCTTGCTTATCTCTTGCCACTTGCAACTAAGCTTGACCCTGCACTTGACGAGGTTCAGGCGGTGGTTATTGTGCCTGGTAGAGAGCTGGCAATGCAGTCGAATGATGTATTTAGACGCATGGGCACGGGCATGCGTTCGGAATGTCTTTATGGCGGACGTCCTACTATGGACGAACACCGCACTATTATGCGCACACGTCCACAAGTAGTGTTTTGTACTCCAGGTAGATTGAACGACCATATTGACAAACTTAACTTCTCGGTAGAAGCTGTGCGCTGGCTTGTTATAGACGAGTTTGACAAGTGCTTGCGCATGGGTTTCCGTGCCGAGATGCAGAAGGCATTGGAGAGTCTGCCTAATGTGGAGCGTCGCCTTCTGCTTTCAGCAACCGATGCTGAGGAAATGCCAGCCTTTGTGCGTATGGGACGAACACAGCGCATCGACTATCGTATTGACGAGGAGCAGACACCTGATCGCATAGGATTGTATACTGTAAAGTCGCCCGATAAGGACAAGATAGACACACTTATGCGTATGATTTATGCCTTTGGCAATCAGCAGACTATTGTCTTTATGAACTATCGTGACGGTGTGGAGCGTGTGGGTAAATATCTTGCCGATAAGGGTGTGGCTGTAAGTTGTCTGCATGGTGGACTGGATCAGGACCAGCGTGAGGAGGCTGTATATCGTTTTGCCAACCAGTCGGTAAACGTTCTTGTTGGTACCGACCTTGCCGCACGCGGTCTCGACATACCCGAGGTGAATAATGTTATTCACTATAACCTGCCGGTAGGAGAGGACGAGTACATACATCGTGTAGGTCGTACTGGTCGTTGGGAGGCTACTGGTCGTGCCTTTATGATAATAGGTCCGGAGGAGACTCTTCCCGAATATGTAAAGGAAAATACAGAGGAATTTGTAGTTCCTGATGCTAAGGCTTGTCCACCTGTGCCACGTATGACAACACTGTATATAGGAAAGGGTAAGAAGGACAAGATTTCGAAAGGCGATATACTTGGTTTCCTATGCAAGACGTGCTCGCTTAAGGGTTCGGATATAGGTCGTATTGATGTGTACGAGCGTTATGCCTACGTGGCAGTGGCGCGTGGAGTGGCTCGCAACGTTATTAAGTTGGCAGCTGGAGCTAAGATAAAGGGAATGAAAACCAAAGTGGAGGAAGTGCGCAGTTAATGCTCATTCCTATTTAATAAAAGAAGGCAATAAAAAAACAGTTGGATGCTTTTGTGTATCCAACTGTTTTTTTGCTTGTCTTGATTTGAGCACCGCAAATAGCATTAGCCCTCGCGGTGGTCGCTTATAGCTTGCTTGATAAGACCCTCAAGTTCTTCCATAAGCTCGGGGTTGTCCTTAAGCAACGACTTGGTAGCATCGCGACCTTGTGCAAGTTTAGAGCCATTATAGCTGTACCAAGAGCCCGACTTCTGTATTATGTTGTATTCAACACCAAGGTCTACAATCTCGCCAACCTTAGATATGCCCTCGCCAAACATAATCTCGAACTCGGTCTTGCGGAATGGAGGAGCCACCTTGTTCTTGATTACCTTGACACGAACCTGATTACCTATAATCTGGTCGCCGTCCTTAATGCCCGTAACCTTGCGTATGTCTAGGCGTACTGAAGAGTAGAACTTCAAGGCGTTACCACCAGTTGTAGTCTCAGGATTACCAAACATTACGCCAATCTTCTCGCGCAACTGGTTGATGAAGATACATGTGGTGTTGGTCTTAGATATGGTACTGGTGAGCTTGCGTAAAGCCTGCGACATAAGGCGAGCTTGCAAGCCAACCTTGTTGTCGCCCATATCGCCCTCAATCTCAGCCTTAGGTGTAAGTGCTGCAACAGAGTCGATAACGATAATGTCAATAGCCGAAGAGCGTATAAGTTGGTCGGCTATCTCAAGAGCTTGTTCGCCATTGTCTGGTTGCGAAATCCATAGATTGTCTACATCTACACCAAGCTTGGCTGCATAGAAGCGGTCGAAAGCGTGCTCAGCATCGATAAAGGCTGCTATACCACCTGCCTTCTGCGACTCGGCAATAGCATGAATGGCGAGAGTTGTCTTACCAGACGACTCTGGACCATATATCTCAATAATACGTCCCTTTGGGTATCCGCCTACGCCGAGAGCGGCATCAAGACCTATACTGCCAGTAGGGATAACCTCAACGTTCTCTACCTGCTCGTCGCCGAGCTTCATGATAGAGCCTTTGCCGAAGTCTTTTTCTATTTTAGACATCGCTGCCTGGAGAGCCTTTAGTTTGCCCTCCTGAGCAAGCGACATTTCTTCTGTCTTTGCCATAAATGGAATTTTGAGTTTTGAATTTTGAGTTTAGAATTACAACTCCAGGTCGCCACCGAATATCTCGTGCCAAGGCAAGCCTTGCTTGTTAAGCTGCTCCATGAATGGATCTGGATCAAACTCCTCAACGTTCCAAACGCCCGGCTTACGCCACAGACCCTTGAAGAACATCATAGCGCCAATCATTGCAGGCACACCGGTGGTGTAGCTTACGCCCTGCATACCAGTCTCCTTATAGGCAGCTTCGTGCGAGCAGTTGTTATATACGTAGTAGGTCTGCTCCTTGCCGTCCTTCAAACCACGGATGCGGCAACCGATAGATGTCTGTCCATCGTAGTTCTCGCCGAGATCCTGTGGGTTAGGCAACACTGCCTTAAGGAACTGCAGAGGTACGATGTTTACCTTAACCTTCTTGGTTGGGTCGTCGGTAAGCGGAGCCTCGTATGTAATCTCGTCGATGCGCGACATGCCGAGGTTTTGTATGCAGTCAAGATATGTAAGATATTGCTGACCGAATGTCATCCAGAAGCGAGCGCGCTTGATAGTAGGATAGTTCTTAACAAGACTCTCTATCTCCTCGTGGTGTAGCAAGTAACTCTCCTTAGGACCAACCTCAGGATATGTCAGAGACTTGTGTATTTCGAGCGGAGCGGTTTCAACCCACTTGCCGTCTTCCCAATATAGACCCTTCTGTGTAATCTCGCGTATGTTGATCTCTGGGTTGAAGTTAGTGGCAAAAGCCTTGTGGTGGTTGCCAGCGTTGCAGTCAACAATGTCGAGATACTGAATCTCGTCGAAGTGGTGCTTGGCAGCATATGCAGTAAAGATGCTTGTAACACCTGGGTCGAAACCGCAACCAAGAATTGCAGTAAGACCGGCATCCTCAAAGCGCTTCTTATAAGCCCACTGCCATGAGTACTCGAAGTGAGCCTCGTCTTTAGGCTCATAGTTGGCAGTATCGAGATAAGAGCATCCGCAAGCAAGACAAGCCTCCATGATGGTAAGGTCCTGGTATGGCAGAGCAAGGTTGATAACCAGCTCAGGCTTGTAATCGTTGAATAGAGCTTTAAGCTGCTCAACGTCGTCGGCATCTACTTGCGCTGTCTTGATATTAGGGTTGCCGATGGCCTTTACAATCTTGTCGCACTTAGCCTTGGTGCGACTTGCAATCATAAAGTCGGTGAAAACGTCAGCATTCTGTGCAATCTTGAACGCTGCAACGGTAGCGACGCCACCAGCGCCAATCATTAATACTTTTCCCATTGTCGTTTCTTTTGTTATAGTTGTTAATTTGTTTTTCTTTTTGATAGAAATAATGAGACCTAAAGGTCGTCTATACTTTATGTTGGATGAACATTACTTCAGCTCGTCGCCTCGTATTCCAAGGGCGTTCATCAGAGAGAATCCGAGGATTTCTTGCTTGAAGTTGCCACCGTCCATTGGTTGCATTGCAAATAGTGTTACACGCTTCTCTTCATCGTCGATGTCGCGCAAAGCATGGCGCAATGCGTCCCAAAGGGCATGATGTTCGGCATTGGGTATGGCCATAACACGGTGCACATCCTTGTGGTTGACCACAGTCTTGAGGATATCGAGAAAGAAGTCGTCGTGTTTGACCACTTCCTCAACTGGGTATGAACTTATTATAAATTCGCCAAGCGAGTCCTTGAAAGCCATAGCGTTGAGGTTGTTCTCGTAAGAGCCTGGGTTGAAGTTGTCGAGCTGTTGCTTGTCCTTTGAATGTATGAATATAACCTGTGTCTCGCCGTTTGAGTCGCGTCCTTCACGCATTCCACCGTCAAGTGCTATGCAGTCTATCCATCGTGCTGTATCAGCTTTGTTTATTCGGCGTCCAAGCATGCGCTCGAAGTTAACAGTGAGGTCGAATGCCACCGAGTCTACATAGTCGCCGTCTACAAGTATGACATTACGGCTCCACTGTGTGTTGTTGAATTCTTGTATGTCCATTTTCTACCTTTACTCGAAGTAGTAGAGGAATGTTGCGATGCCGGTGAGAGCCTTCTTAGGCGACTCCTTAATCTCTATGGCAAACTTTATCTGTACCTTGGCAATGCCGCGCAGATTTTCGATAGAGTGGAGGTCGGCTACGAGGCGAATGTGTTCACCCGACTTTACTGCCTGGCCAAACTTCATCTTGTCCATTCCATAGTTCACCATCATCTTGAGGTTCTTTACCTCGATAATCTGGTTCCACAGATAAGGCAACATAGATAGAGTAAGGTAGCCGTGTGCTATGGTCGACTTGAACGGGCTTTCAACGGCTGCACGCTCTGTGTCTACGTGAATCCACTGGTGGTCGAGTGTGGCATCGGCAAATAGGTTGATACGCTCCTGCGAGAGTTCAACATAGTCGGAAACACCAATGTTCTTGCCAAGAAGTGCGGCAAACTCGTGATAACTGTTAATGATTACTTTTTCCATTTTTGCTTATTATTGTTTTTCTTTTTCTTACCATTAATCTCCGTCAGGAGCATAAAGGAAGTCGTGCAGTGGGTCTGGATACTCGAATATCTCGCCTTCACGGAAGAATCGCTTCATTTCTATCTCGGCTGTCTCAATAGAATCAGAAGCATGTATGATATTCTCCTGGCCACTCATAGAGTAGTCGCCACGTATTGTTCCAGGTGCAGCCTTGCGTCCATTGGTAGCGCCAACAATATTGCGCACTACAGTTACTGCACTATTACCCTCAACACATATTGCCACAACGGGAGCCGACTTCATTGAGGCTGTAAGCCACGGAAAGAAGGGACGGTCTACGAGGTGAGCATAGTGCTCGTTGAGGATTGCATCGTCGAGCTGCATCATCTTAAGGCCAACAATGCGCAAGCCTTTGCGCTCAAGGCGGTTGATAACTTCGCCTATTAGACGGCGCTGTACAGTGCATGGTTTGAGAAGAATAAGAGTCTTTTCCATATTGGTATAGTTTTGTTTATGTTATGTTATGCTTTGTTTATTGCAAAGATAGCTATTTTATATTTATTTTTGATGTTTTACGCTTAAAAATAAGTAATTTTGCACATTATGAATAATACAACAATACACGATTACGAGATAATGGCGCCAGTAGGCTCGCGCGAAAGCTTGCAGGCGGCCATACAGGCAGGTGCCGATAGTATCTACTTTGGTGTGGAGCAACTCAATATGCGCTCTCATTCTGCCAATCATTTTACTATTGACGACTTGCGTGAGATAGCCGCTACATGTACCGAGCATGGCATGAAGAGCTATCTAACAGTGAACACGATCATCTATGATGAGGATGTGGAACTTATGCATCAGATTGTTGATGCAGCCAAGGAAGCCAACATCTCGGCTGTTATTGCCAGCGATGTGGCTGTTATGACCTACTGCCGAGAGATAGGTGTGGAGGTGCATCTATCTACACAGCTTAATATCAGCAATGCTGAGGCTCTTAAGTTTTATGCCCAATTTGCCGATGTAGTGGTGCTTGCCCGCGAGCTTAACATGGACCAGGTGGCCTACATCTTTGAGCAGATTGAGCGTCAACACATATGTGGTCCTAAGGGCGAGCTTATCCGCATCGAGATGTTCTGTCATGGAGCTTTGTGCATGGCTGTCAGTGGCAAGTGCTATATGAGCCTTATGAATACCGGACGTTCGGCCAACCGTGGTGAGTGCATGCAGATATGTCGTCGCTCGTATACGGTTACTGACAATGAAACTGGATGTCAGTTAGAGGTTGACAACAAGTATATAATGTCGCCTAAGGACCTTAAGACATTGCGCTTTATAGACCGTATGATGAAGAGCGGTGTGCGTGTGTTCAAGATTGAAGGACGTGCACGTGGACCAGAGTATGTATATAATGTGGTTAAATGTTATAAGGAGGCTATCACTTCTGTGCTTGAAGGCACCTTTAGCGAGGAAAAGAAAGATGAGTGGGACGAGCGTCTTGCTACTGTCTTCAATCGTGGTTTCTGGGATGGCTACTATCAAGGTCAAACTCTTGGTGAGTGGAATAGCAACTATGGCTCTAATGCTACCGAAAAGAAAGTGTATGTGGGTCGTGGCGTAAAATACTTTTCTAAGCTTGGTGTGGCTGAGTTTACATGCGAGGCTTGCGAGTTCTCTGTTGGCGACAAGCTGCTTATTACCGGTCCTACAACTGGTGTAATGTATGTGGATGTGGACGAAATTAGATACGACCTTAATCCTGTAGAGACAGCACATAAGGGACAACATGTGTCATTCCGTGTGCCAGGTAAGATTCGTCCAAGCGATAAACTCTTCAAATTGGAGAAGGTAAATAAATAAAATTATGACAATAAACGAAGCACAAGACGAAGTTATTGAACAGTTTCAAGACTTCACCGACTGGATGGACAAGTACCAGTTGTTAATCGACCTCGGCGGTGAGTTGGAACCGCTTGATGCCAAGTATAAGACCGAACAGAACCTTATAGACGGCTGCCAAAGTCGTGTATGGGTGCAATGTGATATGACAGATGACGGACTATTGGTGTTTACTGCCGATAGTGATGCTCTTATAGTTAAGGGTATCATAGCCCTGCTCATTCAGGTTATAAGTGGACATACCCCTCGAGAAATTCTTGATGCCGACCTCTACTTTATCGACAAAATAGGCTTGAAGGATCATCTCTCGCCAACACGCTCTAACGGATTGTTGGCTATGGTAAAGCAGATACGTATGTATGCGTTGGCTTACGAGGCAAAGAAGAATTAGGTGTTACGAATTGTCGGCTTTGCCGATTTTGAATAACGAATTTTGAACTACGAATAAGTATGAATAAGACTGTATTCTCGGTGTTCTTGTCATTGGCAGTGGCTGTGATAATATGCTCGTGCGCATCGTGCAAGAACGCTTCTAAGTCGGCTACAAGTAATGTGCTAGACACTGTGGCACTAGTGGGGCCAACATTCCGGGCAGACTCAGCATATGTATTTGCTGCCAAGCAGTGCAGCTTTGGACCACGTACAATGAACTCTAAAGCACACGATTTGTGTGGCGAATGGATTATGTCTAAGTTTCGCGAGTTTGGTATGGTTGTTGAGGCTCAAGACGCCGACCTTAAAGGTTGGGATGGAACAACATTGCGTTCACGTAATATCATAGCACGATTCCGTCCCGAACAAACTACACGTCTATTGCTGTGTGCCCATTGGGACAGTAGACCTTGGGCAGATAACGATCCCGACTCAACTAACTGGCATAAGCCTGTTATGGCTGCCAACGATGGTGCAAGTGGTGTGGCTGTTATGCTTGAATTAGCTCGCTTGATAAAGAACGACACTACTTTGCATATAGGTGTCGACTTTGTTTGTTTTGATGCCGAGGACTATGGCTTACCTCAGTGGTCGGACGTACAGACAGATGAAGATACTTGGGCACTTGGCGCACAGTATTGGGCAACCAATCTGCCTCAGGGATATGAGGCACGTTACGGTATACTGCTCGACATGGTAGGCGGTCAGGGAGCCAAGTTCTATCAAGAGGGTGTATCCAAGCAATATGCCAACGAGATTGTGAACAAGATTTGGCGTACAGCAGCACAAATTGGTTATGGATCATTCTTCCCGATGAAGGATGGTGGTATGATTACCGACGACCATGTACCTGTGAACGAGAAGGCAGGTATCCCGTGTGTTGATATCATAGCCTTCTACCCTGATTGCCAGCAGAGTTCGTTTGGACCTACATGGCATACAATCCATGATACTATGGAACATATCGACACCAACGTGCTTAAGGCTGTAGGACAGACGCTTGTGCAGGTGCTGTATACAGAGGAATAAATGTTGAATGGATGCAAGCTTATATTGCAGTTTGTCGGGGAGAGGCTATTAAGAAATATATGGCAAGACTTTGACAGAAACCGATAAAACTCCCTATTGTGCGCAAAACCATTAGGGTTTCAATAAAAGGTATGACGTATGGTCTTACGAGAGCAAGCTCTCGACACCCATACGTCATAAAAAAAACTGACCGCCGTATTCTGTAAGAATAGCGACGGTCAGTCAAACGTTAGTATGTTATGAAAAATTTGAGAGAACTTGAAGCTTCGCAGCTTCGAGTTTTTTTTGTTTTAACTAAAAATGATTTATTGAGAAAGCATAGAAATTGTCATTTGATAATTGTTGGGCCATTCTGACTCATTTGCGGTACAACGGTAGCGCCGATATTGCCGTTTTTTAATGAGTCGCGACGTAGCGAGTCGTTCAATGCTACAGATGCTCCACTAGTGGGATGTTGTGTGTACGATGCAGGAACACCTTCTGTACTATTGCCACTTTGGAACGAGAGTTGTGCAGCCTGACTTAGTGTTAGCACTATTGCCACCATTGCAGCAGCCTTAAAGAGAGGGGCGAATCTCTGGCTTATGCGCACACGCTTTGCCTCAACATGTTGTGGTTCGTCTATCATGGACATAATTCGCTCGTCAAAGTCATTGCCAAGGCAGTTGGTTTTAGGCTCGGTCTGCTCGTAGTTGAACAGAGGACGAAACTTTGCCAATTCTTCTGGCACACACAACTGGCTGAAGAACGAGCGTAATATCTGCTCTTCCTCAAGAGTGGTCTTGCCCTCCCAGTAGCGCTCTAAAAGCTGGTTGATGTATTTATAGTCCATAATTGTCGTATTGTATGAATTGTTGCTTTATTGTCTGCCGTGCTCTGAAGATATTTACCTTTACTTGCTCTTCTGTTATACCAAGCACAGCGGCAATTTCCTTGTAAGTCTTTCCTTCGATATCGCGTAGCTGCATACAACTGCGTTGCTTCTCAGGCAGACTGTCGATGAGGTTTCTCACAATCTCAACCTTCTCTCTTTGCACAGTGCGCTCGAAAGGGTTGGATGTAGTGTCAAGTCTTTCGCCACCAACATTATCGTTAAGCGATGTGTTTTGGTTGTCGTGAAGACGTAGACGATCGAGAGCCATATTGCGACAGATGGTAAGACTGAACGCCTCGATATTATCGATAGTGTCCCATGATTCGCGACGGTTCCACACCTTTATCAGTGTGTCCTGCACAATGTCCTCAGCTTCCTCACGACTCAATGTGATGCGGAGTGCAAGCCTGAAGAGTGTATCCTTCATTGGCAGGATATCGTTGCGAAAACTAATCTTTTTCATCTGTGCTCTATTTGTAAGACGATTGTAGGGGAGAGTTGTTACAAGCAATGCGTGTAATTAACCTCGTTTAACATTTAAAGGGTTTCAAGCCTAATAAATCATACAATAGGTTGTACGGCGGCAAGCCGTACAACTCTGCTATATATACATCTTATAATAATATTATTGTACCGTTGTTGTTGCCAAGACAATCGGCCTTGGTTATGACAACCTTCTTTACTCCTGCCTCAACAGCAGCAAGTGCATTCTCTATCTTAGGCAGCATACCGCCCGATATTGTTCCGTCGGCAGTGAGACGTTGGAAGCCTGCACGTGTGATTGTTGGTATCACACTGTTGTCGTCGTCTGGATTGGCAAGCACACCTGGTTTCTCGAAGCAATAGACAAGGGTTACATCGTCTGTCTTTGCAAGTGAGCGTGCTGTCTCGGATGCTATGGTATCGGCATTTGTATTAAGCATTGTTCCGGTTCCATTGTGTGTGAGCGGTGCAAGAACTGGTGTTAGATGAGCATCGATAAGTGTGTGCAGACGTGTGGCGTCCACTGCATCGACATCGCCAACAAAGCCAAAGTCGATACCATCCTTTATCGGACGTCTGTGCGAGCGTATAACGTTCATATCGGCACCTGTAAGGCCTATGGCGTCAACACCTATCGCTTGCAGTTGTGCCACGATGTTCTTGTTCACCAATCCACCATAAACCATTGTTACAACTTCAAGCATATCGGCATCCGTAATGCGTCGTCCGCCAACCATCTTGCTCTCTATGCCTAATGCGGCAGCAACCTTTGTTGCACGTCGTCCGCCACCATGTACCAATATCTTGGCACCCTCTATCTTCTTGAAACCTTCAAGGAGAGAGGTAAGCTGCGCTGGGTCTTCAACCACGGCGCCACCTACTTTGACTATTGTTATTTTCATAAACCCATTGAAGCCCTTCCCCTGTTGTCTGAATTAACAATGGGGATTGGGGCTATTTTGTTTTAAAGAAAGTAAATACAGCAAATAAAGCATATCTCTCCATATTGTGGAGGGGTGGGGTGAGACTATGTCTTACTCTAAATAAGTATATCCATACAATCCAGAGCGATAGTTGCTAAGGAACTCCTTGCCCTCTTCGAGCGAAATCTTTCCTGCCTTAACACTCTTGGTTACCCATATCTCCAACTGACGCACCAGTTTCTTGGGATTATACTGTACGTAGTCGAGCACCTCTTCTACTGTCTCACCGTCGAATATCTGGTCGATGTGATAGCCATCGTCCTTGACCGATATGTGAACGGCATTGGTATCGCCGAAGAGATTGTGCATATCGCCGAGAATCTCCTGGTAAGCCCCAACAAGGAATACACCGAGATAATAGTCCTCGTTCTTCTTTATTGTGTGAACCGGCAACACGTGTGAAGCCTGTCGGTTTGTTACAAAGTTGGCAAGCTTTCCGTCAGAATCGCAAGTGATATCTTGCAGAGTGGCATTGCGTGTAGGACGTTCGTCGAGTCGCTGTATCGGTACTATAGGAAATAGTTGGTCAATAGCCCATGCATCTGGTAATGACTGAAAGAGCGAGAAATTGCAGAAGTACTTATCGGCAAGAAGCTTGTCCAGTCCACGCAGCTCTTCGGGAGTATGTTTAAGCGACTTGGCCATACTGTTTACCTCACGGCACACGCTCCAATACATACTCTCAATCTCGGCACGAGTGCGAAGGTCTACAATACCATGCGAGAAAAGATCGAGAGCCTCATCGCGTATTTGTTCGGCATCATGCCAGTCCTCAAGCATTGTGCGTGTATTGAGGTTGTCCCAAATCTCGTACAGGTCCTTAACAAGTTGATGATCGCCTTCAGCCGGTTCAAACTCTTCTCGCATCTGCGGTAGTGATGTTGTCTCAAGTACATCGATAACAAGTACCGAATGATGTGCCGACAGCGAGCGTCCGCTTTCTGTAATGAGGTTAGGATGAGCAATGCCATTCTTATTGGCTGCATCGACGAAGGTGTATACGCAGTCGTTGACATACTCTTGTATAGAGTAGTTAACCGAACTTTCAGAACTTGACGAGCGAGTGCCGTCATAGTCGACACCAAGTCCGCCACCACAATCAACAAAATCGATGTTGTATCCCATCTTGTGTAGTTGAATGTAGAAGTTGGCAGCCTCACGCAGCGCTGTCTGTATGCGTCGTATCTTTGTTATCTGCGAACCTATGTGGAAGTGAATCAGTCGTACACAATCGTGCAGTCCCTTTTCATCAAGAATCTCAAGAGCCTGAAGCAACTCCGAAGCACGTAGACCAAACTTGGAAGCATCGCCACCACTCTCTTGCCATTTGCCAGAACCGCTTGACGCTAGCTTGATGCGAATACCGATATTAGGACGAACGCCGAGTTTTTTGGCAGCTGCAGCTATCAGTCCAATTTCGTTCATCTTTTCAACAACAAGGAATATGCGCTTGCCCATCTTCTGTGCAAGCAATGCCAGTTCTATGTAGCTTTGGTCTTTGTAGCCATTGCACACTATGATAGAGTCGCTTTGGCATTGTACGGCAATTACAGCATGTAGCTCTGGCTTGGAGCCACACTCCAGTCCGAGATTAAATTTGCGTCCGTGTGATATAATCTCCTCAACTACGGGTTGCATTTGGTTCACCTTAATAGGGTAGACGATGAAGTTCTCGCCTTTATACTGATATTCCTCTGCAGCCTTCTTGAAACAACTTGAAGTCTTCTCGATACGGTTGTCGAGGATGTCTGGAAATCGCAGCAAAACAGGCGGTGTGACATCGCGTAGCTGCAATTCGTCCATAACATCACGCAGATCAATCTGTACGTTGTCTTTGCAAGGAGATACGTACATATCGCCTCGGTCGTTCACACCGAAGTAGGATGTGCCCCATCCGTTAATGTTGTATAGCTCGCGAGAGTCTTCAATGGTCCATTTCTTCATTTCTTAGTCTTGAGTTTTGATTTTGAATTCCTAATTCAACATTTCTATTAGTTTCTCTACTGTAATGTTTATCTTGTCATAGTTGTCGAGCAAGTTCACATCAAGGGTATACTTGGCCTTTGAGTAGAACTGTTCGCGATGGGCGAGTTGCTCGACTATGAACTTCTTAACCTCTTCGGGAGTTTTGTTAAGGAGCAATGGTCGTACCGACTTGCCCATCTTTAGGTGCTCATACAGCACCTCGGGCGATGCTTTGAGATATACCACAGGTCCCTGTTGGTTCATATAGTCGATATTATCGAAGAAACACGGAGTGCCACCGCCACACGACAGCACAACATTTTCAAACTCAGCCACCTCATGCAGCATGTTGCGTTCGATACGGCGGAATCCCTCTTCGCCCTCTTGGTCGAATATTTGCTTTACGGTACGGCGCATACGTGTCTCGATGTACCAATCAAGGTCGTAGAAAGTCACGCCAAGTGCCTTGGCGAGTGCCTTTCCAACGGTAGTCTTTCCGGCTCCCATATAGCCGATGAGGATTATTCGGGTCATACTTATGACGTTTTATCTTTTATTTCTTTGCTGCTCCTCTCTTCTTCGGGGCAGGTGGATTGTTCACGATATCCATACATTGCTCATAGCTCAGTTCGGCTGCCTTAGGGTGAAGGTCGCGTGGTATGCGATAGTTCTTGCCGTCGTATACGATGTATGGTCCATAGCGTCCGTTGAGAACTTCGAGCTTCGGGTCTTCGTCAAACTTCTTTAGATGACGTTCTTCTTCAGCCTTGCGTTTGCTTTCGATTAGTTCGATAGCACGTTCGAGGGTTAGTGTCAATGGATCTTCATCCTTCGGGATTGACACATACTTCTTGTCGTGCAGCACATACGGGCCAAATCGTCCGGCACCAATAGTGACATTCTTACCCTCAAATTCGCCAACAGTACGTGGAAGCTTGAATAGCTCAAGTGCCTCGTCAAGGGTAATGGTCTCCATACTCTTGTCGGCTGGCAATTGTGCGAAGCGCGGTTTCTCATCATCGTCGGCAGTACCAATCTGTACAACTGGGCCATAACGTCCAATCTTGACAAATACAGGATGGCCAGTCTTGGGGTCGTCTCCAAGCTTGCGTTCGCCTGCTTTATGTTCCGAACGTGCGTTCATTACTTTGTCTACGGTTGGCTCAAACTCTTTGTCGAAGCTGCGCATCATATCTGTCCATTCTTCTTTGCCGTCAGCAATCTGGTCGAATTCTTGCTCCACCTTAGCCGTAAAGTTGTAGTCCATTATTACGGGGAAGTTGTCCATAAGGAAGTCGTTCACTACGATGCCTATGTCTGTAGGCAGAAGTTTTCCTTTCTCATTGCCGGTAAGCTCTACTTTACGGGTTGGCGTAATCTTGATACCGCGCAATGTGTCGATAATATAAGGACGTTCCTCGCCCTTTTTATCTCCCTTCTGTACATAATCGCGTTGCTGAATGGTAGAGATGGTTGGCGCATATGTAGATGGACGACCTATGCCAAGCTCCTCAAGTTTGTGTACAAGGCTTGCCTCGGTGTATCTGGTCGGACCCTGTGAGTAACGCTCTGTAGATGTTATCTCGCGTCGTGTTAGTTTGTCGCCCTCCTTTATTACAGGCAGATTGTGTGCAAACTCGTCCTTAGGCTCATTCTGCTCATCATCGGTAGACTCGCGGTATACCTTCAGGAAACCGTCAAACTTAACAACCTCGCCATTAGCAATGAAGTGTTGTTCGCTATTGCCGGTCATTGCAATAGCCACGGTGGTCTTCTCTATCTGAGCTTCGGCCATCTGGCTGGCTGCTGTACGCTTCCATATAAGGTCGTATAGGCGGCGCTCTTGTGATGTTCCGTCGATAGAGGTGTTGCTCATATATGTAGGACGAATAGCCTCGTGAGCCTCCTGAGCACCCTTAGAGTGGGTGTGGAAGTTGCGTGTAGAGCTGTATTCCTCGCCATATAGTTTTACAATCTCCTCTTTTGCCGCACCAAGGCATAGCTTAGAGAGGTTGACGCTATCGGTACGCATGTATGTGATAAGACCGTTTTCGTAAAGATGCTGAGCCACCATCATGGTTTGCGATACAGAGAATCCAAGCTTGCGTGCTGCCTCTTGTTGCAAGGTAGAAGTTGTGAATGGTGGAGCCGGCATACGCTTTAGTGGCTTCTTTGTTACGCTGTCAACGGTAAACTCTGAGTCTTTGCACTGGTTTAGGAAGGCAATGGCATCGTCGTGATTGTCGAAGCGTTTGTCAAGCTCAGCCTTAACCTCCGACTGTGAGCCGTTGGCATTGGTTATGGCGAATATGGCATTTATACGATAGTAAGGCTCGCTATTGAACTGTTGTATTTCGCGTTCGCGTTCTACTATAAGACGTACAGCAACCGACTGTACACGTCCTGCCGACAATGCAGGTTTTACTTTGCGCCAAAGTACAGGCGAAAGCTTGAAACCTACAATACGGTCGAGCACACGGCGAGCTTGCTGTGCGTTGACAAGATTCATGTCAAGATGTCGCGGACGAGCTATAGCAGCAAGAATTGCTGGTTTTGTAATCTCATGGAATACAATGCGGTTGGTTGATGCCTCGTCCAATCCTAGTACCTCGCAAAGGTGCCATGAGATGGCTTCTCCTTCGCGGTCCTCATCGGATGCTAGCCACACCTTGTGTGCCTTTTTTGCGCTTTCCTTAAGTTTCTTTACCAGTTCTTCCTTATCCTTCGGAATAACGTAGTCGGGTTGGAGTGTATCTTTGTCAATGCTGAGTTCTTTCTTTTTCAGGTCGCGTATGTGTCCGTAAGACGACATTACTTTAAAGTCGCTACCCAAGAATTTCTCTATGGTCTTGGCCTTTGCGGGGCTCTCGACTATTACTAAGTTTTCTTGCATGTTTTTGCTTTGTCTTCTTTATTTTTGGCGCAAAAGTAAGAATATTTTTCCGTATACATTATTATATACGGAAATTTTATGTTTTATTAAAAAGAAGAGTGATGTAGATTATTACGTAAAACGTTAATTTTCCTCCTCTAAATAAGCATCGTGAAAGGTCTCTATATGATGGTGTGACTGAGTAGGCGTTTGTTGCAAGATTCTAATTGAAGCCATTTTATAGACATATGGCCTCAACTTCCTGAATTTGCTCGGGTTTAAACCATCGGTCGCCCGAGATAATAATCTGTCGGGCATACTGATGTGTGAATCGGCAGAAAGCTTGTTCGTCCATTTCGCCCGAGCATACATATTCAAGATTGCCTATGCGTATGTGTTCACCACGTTTGCAACCGCGAAGTGTAACACGTACAAAGCCAAAGAAGCCTGGTGAGAAGTCGTATGTTACAGTGCGCCCATTAAGGTCGAAATATCTTGGTCTTAGAATTTTGTGTGTTCGTACCGTATTGTCTTTCAGTGTGTTGTACGAATGGGTGCGATAGCCAAATAGACTTTCGTATGAGAGTTTGAAGTCTATTATAGCATTGTTTTTATAATTGTTTGTAAGGCTGTTGACCGTAAAAAAATCTCCCTCTAACGTCCTTGCCGGTTGCCATTGCGCCAACATTATATCACCATAGGCGAGCAACTGCGCATTGGCTCGTCCGTCCATCAGTTCGCCATCCTGAGTGATGTATGTCGAGGAAGAATGGCACAGCCAACCTTCTGGCGACGAATAAGAAAAGAGATGATTGTCAATAGTGGTGCCAAAGAAGTTGACGGCTATTGCAGGAGAAATAAAAGCATTTGTGTTGTTGTTTGTCTTGCGTTTTGTGGTCGAACAGTTGTGGCTTATTGCAGGACAGGCAAGCACAGATACGGTATTTGAGTCGGGACGCAAGAAGCGTGTCACGTCGAAAGTTATGGCTATAGGCTGATTTTCGTTGGCTTTGCGGTTGGGCATATAAAGAGCTGTAGACACGTTGCGCCCGTTGACGTATAGTACAAAGCGCGAATTGGAAGCTATGCACACCGAGGCACGGCGCGGACTCTTATCGGCTATAAAGGTGTGGCGAAACCATTGGCACGCAGAGTCGGTAGGTGTCGGTGCTGTCATCCACTTGGTTCCTATTTGCTGAGCTTGAACAGCTGTTGCGTATAGCATTAGGATTATGAATAATAGGCGTTGCATAAGGATGTAGCTTTTTTTATTGTTTATGCGGTACTTAGAATGATACATGATTGAATCTTTGATTCTGTCGTATATAACACCAGATGGACTTTAATTATACTTCTTTGTAAATTATCTCAGTACCGTTTTGAGTACCATACAACTGGTACTGGAGTACCATATAACTGGTACTGCAGTTTCATATAACTGGTACTGCAGTTTATATTGATAGGTACTGTGGTTTATATTATATCCATGTTCTTTGGTGATGAATCTCGTTTCCTATGAGATGTAATTTAAGGCGTCATCACCACTAATACCGTTTGAATCTTCAGTTTTATTTCTTCATTCAGAAAGCTATATGTTGGTTGAATAGGCTTTCTTTAAAAGTAAAAAAGGCTTGCACCATCATCAGCTCGTGAATCATGGTGCAAGCCCAATTTATCTGTATAATGTTAGCGTAAAAGCTATAGGATTCTCTATTATTTCCTTTCTGCTTTTCCCATCATCAGCTCGTGAACCATAGCGCAAGTCCAAGTCCGTATGCTGTTATAGAAAAAGCAATAGGATTTTTCACTTTTCCCTTTTCACTTTTCCCTTAACTACGCGTCGATAGTTGCATAAGTAGCATGCTCCTCAATGAACTTGCGTCGTGGCTCAACGTCGTCGCCCATAAGCATAGAGAAAATCTCGTCGGCCTCGGCAGCGTTCTCTATGGTAACTTGTTTCAACAGACGCTGCTTGGGGTCCATAGTTGTTTCCCAAAGTTGCTCAGGGTTCATCTCACCAAGACCTTTATAGCGCTGGGTATGGATAGACTTGCCGTCCTCTGTGCCGTTGCCATACTTGTCGAGGAAAGTCTGGCGCTGCTGCTCGGTATAACAATACTCCTTCACCTTGTTTTTATAGGTGCAGAGGTAGAGCGGCGGATTGGCGATATAGAGGTGTCCCTCCTGTATAATCTTAGGCATGAAGCGGTAGAAGAGAGTCATAATGAGCGTGTCGATGTGAGAACCATCGACGTCGGCATCGGTCATGATGATAATCTTGTCGTAACGCAACTTGTCGATGTTGGCCTCCTTGTCTTCCTCGCCCTCGACGCCGAAACGCACACCAATACTCTGTATGATGTTCATAACCGACTCCGACTCGAACACCTTGTGCCACATAACCTTCTCCACGTTAAGAATCTTACCGCGCAACGGCAGTATAGCCTGAGTATATCGGTCGCGTCCTTGTTTGGCAGAGCCACCAGCCGAATCACCCTCGACAAGGAATATCTCACACTTCTTGGGGTCACGGTTAGAACAGTCGGCAAGTTTGCCTGGTAGTCCACCACCGGTAAGCGGATTCTTGCGCTGTACACTCTCGCGTGCCTTGCGTGCTGCAATACGTGCAGTAGCAGCGAGAATAACTTTGTCGCATATCATTTTTGCTTCCTTGGGGTTCTCCTCAAGATAGTTTGTAAGAGCCTCACCAACAGCTTGCTGCACGGCACCTGCAACCTCGCTATTGCCAAGCTTGGTTTTGGTCTGACCCTCAAACTGTGGCTCTGCCACCTTGATTGATATAACGGCTGTTAGACCCTCGCGGAAGTCCTCGCCAGCAATCTCGATCTTGGCCTTCTCTATTTGCTTGGAGATTACTGGATCGTTGTCGGCGTAAGCCTTCAATGTACGTGTGAGAGCGGCACGAAAACCAGTGAGGTGTGTACCGCCTTCTATGGTGTTGATGTTGTTTACGTAAGAGTGGATGTTCTCCGAGTAGTCGGTATTGTACATTATAGCCACCTCGATAGGGAAGCCCTGCTTCTCGGTCTTGAGGTAGATAACATCGTCGAAGAGATGAGTGCGGTGACGGTCGACGTAACGCACAAATTCCTTAAGTCCGTCCTTGGCATGGAATACCTCCTCACGTGTCTTGCCTTCCTCGTTAGGACGAAGGTCGCGAAGGGTTATCTTTATGCCTGCGTTAAGGAATGCTAGCTCGCGCATACGGCGTGCCACTATGTCCCACTGGTAGTGAGTTGTGGTAAATATTGTTGGATCTGGCCAGAACTGCTGACGTGTACCGCGCAATTCGGTCTCGCCTACAACCTTTACAGGATATAGAGGTTTGCCTTTCTCGTATTCTTGCTGATATATCTTACCATCGCGGAAAACCTGCGACTTCATGTGTGTAGAAAGAGCGTTAACACAACTTACGCCCACACCGTGCAGACCACCACTGACTTTGTAAGAACCCTTGTCAAACTTACCTCCGGCATGCAGTACTGTCATAACAACCTCAAGAGCCGACTTGTGCAGCTTCTTGTGCTCATCTACTGGGATACCGCGGCCGTTGTCCTGAACTGTTATCGACTCGTCTTCGTTGATGGTTACCTCGATGTGCGAGCAATAGCCAGCCATAGCCTCATCGATAGAGTTGTCAACAGTCTCATTTACGAGGTGGTGAAGTCCCTTCTCGCTTATGTCGCCGATGTACATCGCAGGGCGCTTGCGCACTGCCTCAAGTCCTTCAAGAACTTGGATATTACTTGCCGAGTAGTTATTCTCGGTTTTCTGTATTTCTGCCATTATGCTATATTCGATATTTATTGTACAAAAGTACTAATTTTTCGTGACTTGGTGAAATTTTTAATGGTAAAAAAGCTATAATGAAACTTGCTTATTGGCAAAGGCTTGTGGAGATTTTTATGCGTTGATTTTGTTGCTTGTTTCTTGTTGTTCTATGGTGCGAGGTAACCGTCTCTTTTTGCCTTTTTAAGCCACTGCTCTATTTCGGGGTATCTCAGTCGGTATGCAGCTCCCGATGTGCCTTGAGCGGGTCCAACAACTAATACCCATCCGTCAATGTATCCGCAGTCACCCACATACAGATCATCGGCTTTTGCCACTTCCATAGTCAGATTGCCACGGTAGCGCCACATAAGACGTTTTATTTGCGCCTCGTCGCAGTTGAATATCTCGTTGGCTGTCACTCTATGTCCATCTTGCTTGGAGAAGCATGCCACGCTTGTTGTTGACCAATCAACAGAGTCTCTGTCGGTGGTTGTAGCCTCGTATGTCACGCATGTAGGGTCCTCGTACATCCATGTTATCTCTATGCGTCGGCGTGAGCCTTCGTTGTTCTTAACAAAGTCCTTAGCCAAAGCATCCAATAATTTGCCAAAGTCATCTGTTGATATTCCCGACATCGACACCTCAGGCATATCTATATCCGACATAAGCACTTCGCCTATCCACTCTTTTGCATTGCGTATCACGGCAGCGTCGCCTCCAACTGGAAAGTCGACAGCTGCATTATACACGGCGCTTCCTTGCTTTTCGGTGCATGTAAGTGACATCACGTCGAAGTAGTTTTGGCCCGTAGCCAATGTAGGCGCGCATACGGCAATTGAGACTATAGTATAATATTTAGAAAACATCTTTTTACTATTGGTTTTAATCAGCTTGCAAAGTTAGCTAAATATATCAAGAAGACCAACATTATTTGGTGTCTATATGAGGTATGGTATATTGTCGCCACATCATATTTTTGTTCCTTTATTTCGATAAGGTGTGCCAAGCCAATAATCCTCAGTATGTCTTTATGTCACTATGTGTTTAAGTTTTGATTCAAATGAATTAAGGGCTAATAGCAAAAAAATCCTTGGGCTTACTGTTAAAAGCCCAAGGATTTAATCTAAATATTTATTAATATGTTATATTAAAGTGTCTGCTTTACCTCAATCTCTGTGAAGGTCTCAAGCACGTCGCCCTGCTGTATGTCGTTGAAGTTGACAAGTGATATACCACATTCGAAGTTGGCGGCAACCTCCTTAACATCATCCTTGTAACGCTTGAGGGCTGCAATCTCGGCTGTGTGTACAACGATACCATCGCGAACAACACGAGCCTTGTCTGTGCGGTGAACCTTACCCTCGACAACGTAAGCACCGGCAACGGTTCCAACCTTAGAGATCTTGTAAACCTCGCGTACCTCAACCTGACCGGTAATAACTTCCTTCTTAACCTTGTCAAGCATACCAATCATAGCAGACTTAACGTCGTCAATAGCATCATAGATTACTGAATAGGTGTTGATTTCAACACCCTCTTGATCGGCAAGCTTGCGAGCTGCGGCTGAAGGACGCACCTGGAAACCTACGATGATAGCATCGGAAGCATCGGCAAGAGTTACATCGCTCTCTGAAATCTGACCCACAGCCTTATGGATGACGTTCACCTTAATCTTCTCTGTTGAGAGCTTGATGAATGAATCAGACAGGGCTTCGATAGAACCGTCGGTATCACCCTTAACGATGATGTTAAGTTCCTTGAATGATCCAAGAGCAATACGGTGAGAGATATCCGAAAGGGTAAGACGCTTCTGTGTGCGCAAGCCCTGCTCGCGCTGAAGTTGCTGACGCTTGTTGGCTATATCGCGTGCTTCCTGCTCGGTATCCAATGTATGGAATGAGTCACCTGCTGTAGGAGCTCCATTCAAACCAAGGATAATAGCAGGCTCTGAAGGTCCTGCACTCTCAATACGCTGGTTACGCTCGTTGAACATGGCCTTGATTCGGCCCCATGATGTTCCGGCTATAAGATTGTCGCCCACACGCAATGTACCGTTAGACACAAGTACTGTTGACACATAGCCACGACCCTTGTCCAGTGACGACTCAATTATAGAGCCTGTAGCCTTGCGGTTAGGATTAGCTTTGAGATCGAGCATTTCTGCCTCGAGAAGCACCTTCTCAAGAAGCTCGTTCACGTGAAGACCCTTCTTGGCGCTAATTTCCTGACACTGGTACTTTCCGCCCCAATCCTCAACAAGGAGGTTCATTGCAGCAAGTTCCTCACGCACGCGGTCGGGGTTGGCACCTGGCTTGTCTATTTTGTTAATGGCAAATACCATAGGTACGTTAGCTGCCTGAGCGTGTGCGATAGCCTCCTTTGTAGTAGGCATCACGGCATCATCGGCAGCAATGATAATGATAGCAACGTCAGTAACCTGTGTACCACGGGCACGCATGGCAGTAAATGCCTCGTGACCAGGAGTGTCGAGGAAGGTTATCTTACGACCATCCTCAAGCTGAACGTGGTAGGCACCAATGTGCTGTGTAATACCACCTGCCTCACCGGCAATAACGTTGGTCTTGCGTATATAGTCGAGCAATGATGTCTTACCATGGTCTACATGACCCATAACAGTAACGATAGGGGCACGTGGTACGAGATCGTTCTCATCATCTTCTGCCTCTGTAATGGCCTCTTGAACCTCTGCGCTTACGTATTCGGTCTTGAAACCGAACTCTTCTGCAACAAGGTTGATAGTCTCGGCGTCAAGGCGCTGGTTGATAGACACCATAATGCCGACGCTCATTAGAGTTCCGATAACCTGGTTAACCGAAACGTTCATCATAGTGGCAAGCTCGGATACGGTCACGAACTCGGTGAGCTTAAGTGTCTTGCTCTCCTTCTTCTCCTCGCGACGTTCCTCGTTCATCTTTTCCTGGGCAGCCTCACGCTTCTCCTTACGATATTTGGCACCCTTCTTAGTCTGATTCTGCTTGTTGGTGAGGCGTGCGAGTGTCTCCTTTACCTGGCGTGCAACGTCCTCGTCGCTTACCTCAGCAGGTTTCTGCTGGCCACCGCGGTTACGGTTCTTCTTCTTGTTCTTGCTGCTGCCACCAGCATTGCCATTGTTGTTCTGCTTGCCACCATTGCCGTTTCCTGGTTGATTTGATGCAGCATTTATATCAACACGTACCTTGTTGATGCGTTCGCGTTTCTTTTTGTCGCCACGCTGCTGTTGTGCCTTCTCCTCACGCTCCTTGCGCTTCTCTTCCTTCGACTTCTTCTTAGGACGAGTGCTTTGGTTGAGCGTAGCAAGGTCAATCTTGCCAAGAACGTTCACCTTCGGAGTATTGAGAATCTTCTTCTCGCTCTTTGTGGTGAATAATGTTGTTTCCGACTTAGTTGTTTCTGCCGGCTGCGTCTTTGCAGCTTCGGCGGCCGTAGTGGTTGCAGTCTGTGCGGCATCCACTGTCTTAGGCTCTTGATTTCTTTCTTTTTTGTGCTCTTTGTTCTGAACCACAGGCTTCTGATTTATTTTGTTTTCCGTCTTTTCCACTTTCACGTCGGCAGCCGCCGGTTTCTGTGGTGTGCTGTTGGGGGTTGCCGGCTTCTGACTTACGGCAGCAGTCTTGGCCTGAGAATCCACATTGGCCTCAGGTTTAGCAGGCTTGCGCTCGGCATGCTTCTTGCCGATGCTGTCAAGATCGATCTTGCCAAGTGGCTTGTACTGCTGCTTGACACCCGATGCTAGAGAACGTTCCTCAGAACTCTCCTCCTTAGCTTTCTTCTCTTTTGGCTTCTTCTGCAAGAGTTTTTCTGCTTGCGAACGCACTTCCTTGTCTTGCTGGAATGCTCCGGCAAGAGCGGCATATTGCTCGTCGGTGAGCTTGAAGCTTGGTTCGGCCTTAACCTCACCCAAATCGCTTCTCTTCTCGAGGTACTCCACTGCCGTCTGGAGTCCGATGTTCAACTCTCGTAATGCTTTGTTTAACCTGATGCTCATATTTTGTAGTTTTAAAAGTAAAAGAGTAAAAGGAGTAATAAAGTAAAACGTCTGCCTACTTCTGCCCTTTTCGCCGCTTTAATCCGACTTGTGGCAAAGCTGTTAGGGGCTACTCGTTCTACGTCTTCCCTTTCATGCTTAATGTTGTATTAAAAAAGTTGGTGTTTAGATACTCGCTAAGGGAGTCTCGACAATCCATGCGAATTTCGAAGCTCCCTTATGTTATATCTACTTAGTTTTCAAACTCTGCGCGCAACACCTTGAGCACGTTGTCAACGGTCTCCTCTTCGAGGTCGGCCTTTTCAACGAGCATGTCGCGTGGCGCATTAAGTACAGCCTTTGCAGTATCGAGACCGATACCCTTGATGGCGTCGATAACCCACTGGTCAATTTCGTCAGAGAACTCGTCAAGATAGATGTCCTCGTCGGCATCGCCTTCGCTTACCTCACGGAATACGTCGATGGTGTACTCGGTGAGCATTGAAGCAAGCTTGATGTTAAGGCCGCCACGTCCGATGGCAAGGCTCACCTCTTCAGGCTTGAGGTATACCTCAGCCTTCTTATTCTCTTCGTCGATGTTGATGCTTGACACCTTAGCTGGTGAAAGAGCACGTTGGATGAATAGCTTTGTATTGGCTGTATAGTTGATGACGTCGATGTTCTCGTTGCACAACTCGCGCACGATACCGTGCACACGGCTACCTTTAACACCAACGCATGCGCCTACAGGGTCGATGCGTTCGTCGAAGCTTTCAACTGCTATCTTAGCACGCTCGCCCGGCATACGGGCAATGCGGCGAATGGCAATAAGACCCTCGGCTATTTCTGGCACTTCTGCCTCGAGCAGACGCTGTAGGAAAGTAGGGCTTGTGCGTGAGAGAATAATCTTTGGGTTATTGTTCTCATTGTCAACACGCTCTATCACGGCACGTATTGTTTCGCCCTTGCGGTACTGATCGGCTGGAATCTGCTCGGCCTTAGGCAAGATAAGCTCGTTGTTCTCGTCGTCTACTACAAGAACCTCACGCTTCCATACCTGGTAAACCTCAGCTGCGATAACCTGACCTACGCGGTCCTTATACTTGTTGTAGAGAGAATCGTGCTCAAGCTCAAGAATCTTTGAGGCGAGAGTCTGGCGTAAGTTTAGGATGGCACGGCGGCCAAACTTGGCAAACTCAACACGCTCTGATACATCTTCGCCTACCTCATAGTCGGGCTCAATCTTGCGTGCTTCTTTCAGAGCTATCTGCTTGTTCTCGTCTTCCACCTCACCGTCAGCTACAACCACGCGGTTGCGGTATATCTCGAAGTCGCCCTTATCTGGGTTTACGATAACGTCGAAGTTCTCGTCGCTTCCGAATATCTTAGCTAGAACGTTGCGGAAACTTTCTTCCAAAACGCTCACCAGTGTGGTACGGTCGATGTTCTTGGTCTCCTTGAATTCCTTGAACGAGTCGAACATGCTCACTACATCGTCTTTCTTTGCTGCTGCCATAGCTTATTTGAAATTTATTAAGTATTTTGTATATTTCACCTTGTCCATCTGGAACTGACGGTCCAGCTCCACAAGTTGTGGGCGCTTCTTGCCCTCAACCTTCTGCTTTTCTTGCACCGTTACAATAAAGTCGTTGCCGTCAACGCTCTTCAGTGTGCCTTTATACTTTTTGCCATCGGCATCGAGCACTTCTACTTCTTTGCCTACGAAGCAATGATATTGTTGTGCAACCTTAAATGGTTGTCCCAGTCCGGCGGAGCCTACTTCAAGTTCATAGTCTTCTTCGTCGCGACTGAGGTGGTCTTCGATGTAACGGCTCAGTTCTACGCAGTCTTCAATCCATACTCCATCGGCATGGTCTATCTCAACTACGATACGGTCGTCGGGGCTTACTTCGATGTCGACAAGAAAGTATTCCTTGCCGTCAAGCCACTCTTCTACAATGCTTCTTACGGTGTTTTTGTCTATCATATAAATATCTTAGAGAATAAAAAATGAGGAGCTCTCTCGGAGCCCCTCATTCCACTGAACGATGCAAAATTACTAAAAATCTGCAACGTGGACAAATATTTCTTACATTTTGTATGCAATAGTGCCTTATTTTGGAATTTTAAGGCGTTGGCAAGATACAATTTATCGCCCAATCCAAGCTTCGGGGTTGAGACGGTTCTGCAACTTGCGCAACTGGAACTGCAGTATATTGTCTGATGCAACTGTGCCGAGCGATTGTCTGGTACTAACCTTCTGACCGCGGTGTACATTTACAGAACGAAGGTTGCAGTATACGGATATATATACTCCGTGTCGTACCATCACAACAAATGAGCCTCCATATCCGAACACGGCACTAACCTCGCCATCATATATAGCTCTGGCTTGGCAGCCTGATTGGCCCATAATGTTGATGCCCTTATTGTCAATTGTAATACCAGATAGACCGGCTACAGAGTTTTGACCATAGTGGCTCACGATGCGTGCACTACCGGTTATAGGCATTGGCAGACGACCCTTGTTGGCCTCGAAGCCTCCAGACATCATACGGTCGACTGATGACATAGATCTACTTTCTTCAACATTCTTACGTGCCTCTGCTATCTCTTTCGACGAACGTTGCTCGTCAGCCTTGGCTTTACGCTCAACTGCCATGCGCTGAGCCTCGGCCTCACGAGCCTTTTGTTCGGCTGCGGTCTTCTGTTCTGCAGCTTCGGCAGCTGCAGCATTTGCGGCAGCTTGTGCCTTCTTCTTTGCTTCGGCATCCTTTTGTCGCTGAGCCTCTGCGCGTGCAGCTGCTTCACGCTCTTGTGCCTCACGTGCTGCAGCCTTTGCGCGTGCCTCTGCCTCACGTGCTTCGCGTAGACGACGTTCGTTTTCAATACGTGCTTTTTCGGCTGCGGCCTTACGTCTTGCCAACTCTTCTTCGCGGCGTTTCTTTGCTGCAGCTTCGGCTGCGGCCTTGCGTTTAGCTTCCTCGGCAGCACGTATGCGTGCCTTCTCTACCTCAATGGCGATAAGGCGGTCTATCTGTGCATTTATGGCGTTGGCATCCTTACGCTGTTGAGCAATTACCTTCTGAATGGTTTTCTGTTGCTTTTGCAGTGATGTCACCATTGTCTGCTGTTCTTGCTGTTTACCCTCAAGTGCTTTGCGTTCTTGCTGACCCTTATACAGCATGTTGTTTTTCTGGCCCTTAACCTGTTGCAATTGCTGGTGCTTCTCGTTTACTTGTGCTTGCTTGGCCTTAACCATTTCGCCTTGTGCCTTTTGCCATGAGGCATACTCGCGTACGAAACGCAGACGGCGGTACATCTGTGCGAAGTTTTTGGCCGAGAAGATAAACATCAGTTTGTCTTGCAGAGTGTGACGTCGTGTGAGATAGCGCATCGACTTGACATACTTAGCCTTGCGGTCTTGCAACTGCTGTTGCAATGTGGATAGCTGGGCATTGAGTATGCCAATGTTGCCATCGATGTGATTGATGTCTTTCTGTATGCCGTCAATGTTCTTCTGATGTTTGTCTATCTCGCTGTTGATAACCATAAGGTCGCCGAGACGCTTCTTAACATCAGCCTGATTGGCACGCAAAGCTGCTTCCTGCTTCTTTATCTCCTTCTGCATTGCAGAACGTTTTGATTGCAGTCCACGAATTTCTGCTGTAGAGTAGTTGGGCTTTGTCGCCTTTTTTGCTTTCTTTCTGCCTTTTGTGGTAGTCGATCTTTGTGTTGTCTTGGCGGTATGCTTTCTGGCAACATTTTTTCTTGCTGTAGTATTCTTGGCGGCTGTGTGGCTTTTTGTAGAAGATTTCCGCGTCTGCGTAGTCTTCTTGGCTTGTGCCATAACTCCAGCTTCTGCTTGGTTGAAAGGCAGAATGCATATCAAGGCAGCCAAGAGGCCAATTAAGTATTTTTTCATATTTGTTGCTTTTATATTGCTTGGCATAAGCTTGGTTTACTGAATTGAGAGGAGCTTCTTCAGTATGTCTTGTGCTTCAATCTTCTTATACTTAGACGATAGATTAGTTTCTATGTCCCAGTCGGATGTGGTCTTTGGCGACGACATCTTGACGCTTATTTGTGCCGATTGTGCTTTGCCGCCGATATTGGTTTGTACGGCAAACTGCTGAGTAAGAGGAAACGACTTGCCAGATATTGACTTGAAGTTGGCATAATTCCAAGTGAGCGACGATGTTCCATGTTGCTGGCTCTTGTACGATACTATGGCTTTCTCTATCAATGCAGTGGCTCGGTTGGCTGTCCACTGGTAGTCGATGGCTTTGTTGTGAAACTCAATGGGCACAGTAGTTCCTACAGATGCGATGTCGCAATCGAATTGTTTGAGTTGGTTATCCGCAATTTTCTTCTGTCCTGGTAGGAATAGTTCGTTCCAGAATAGCGACTGCAGCGAGTAGAATGAAATGCCGTTATCTGCAAGGAAACTCACCTCCTTGTAAGATGCCTTGATGTACTCTTTATGATAGCGGTCAACTAACAATACATACTCAGGTGTGAAGTCGATGCGTGCAATCTCTGTGCGTATTATAGGCAAAAGCAATTGCAGACGTATTATAGCGTCGCGTCGCATTGACAGTTTGCCGTCACAACTGATATCCTTGCCCTTGCCTGTAAGGCGGAAGTCGGCCGATGCAACGATGTTTGTGGCAGAAATGTGGTTGTTGTTTATGCGGTGCAGAAACTCAGTTTGTTCGGCCTTTTGTGTTTTTGTTATCGATATTGAGGGGGTGCTTGAACCATCGCTAACAGTTTTCTTGCTGGCGCACGAGGCCAACAATATTGCTATGGCGATTATAGAGAGTAATCTTTTCATTGTTTCTTGTTTTTCTTAATTTTTCTTTCAATTGCAGCCTTGTCGCCTCCAGCGTCTATGGCTTTCTGCCAAAGTTCTGCTGCGCGGTTTGCATTGCCACATTTGTTATATATGTCTCCAGCGTGCTCGATGACTACAGCTGATGGCCCTTGTGTAGAGTCGGTGTCACATTCAAGCGCTCTGTCTATATATGCCTTAGCCTCGTCGCAACGATCTTGAAGAAACAGAATCCATGCATATGTGTCGAGATATGTCGAGTTTGTAGGCTCAGCCTCTACTGTCTTCAGGCTCATCTGTTCAGCCTTCTTAAGGTCGCGGTTCTGCTGAGACAGATAATAGGCATAGTTGTTGAGTGCCACCACGTTGTCGTCCTTCCATTGCAGGCATGAGTCGTAGGCGGCAAAGGCCTCTTCGGGTCGATTCTTCTTGTATAGTATGTCGCCCATTATGGCATAGAAGTCGCTCACAATGTCGGGATCGCTTTTGTCGTTAATCTCTCCCACACCACGTTTGAAGGCGTCAAGAGCGTCGTCATCGCGGTCGGCTTGGAAGTAGGCCATACCCAAGAAGTAGTAGAACGACATCTCCTCCGGATTGTACTGTGTGCCTTCTTTGCTTAGTTTTATAATCTCCTCCCAATTGTTCTTGGGCCAAATGTTCTGTATGATATTGATGCGGGCTGTAGCGTTTTCGGGCTCAATGGCAAGTGTTTGAGCAAATGTGGCGTTGACCGAGTCGGTTGACATCTTCTTCAGCTTCATATACATCGCCTTGAGATTGATGATGTCTACCGCTTTAGGCGAAGCTTCGATTGTGCGGTTGAAGAGTGTAATAACTGGTAGACTGTCGCCACCCTGCTGCTCACTCTCGCGTATTGCCTGTTGCAGCATGGCTGTCTTGGTCTTTATTTCGGTCTTTGAACTGAACAGAATCTCGTCGCGCAGATGGTCGGCCGAATCGTTGTCGCCCGCTGAACGGTAGTAGTCGTAAAGCGAACTAAGTGCAAATTCATTTTGGCTATCGTCCTTCAGGGCACTCTTAAATAGGTCGAACGCCTCTGTCTTGCGGTCGTGGTTCATAAGCCAGTTGCCCATCATTACCTTGTAGTTAGGCTCGTTGGGATGCTCATCATTAAGCTTCTTGAGCATACGGTATGCGTTCTTGGTATCCTTGCGTTGCTCGTAGATGTTCATCTTGAGAAACGTGGTCTCGTCGCTCTCGCCGTCTACCTGCTCCATACGTTCTATTGTGGACAGCATATGGGCATAATCCTTCTTGGCACCGTATAGACGGACGAGCAAGTCGAGCACATCGCTGCGGTCGTGATGATGTTTGTACAGACTCTCATATGCCTTGATAGCGCTGTCATAGTCGCGTCGTTTGATGTATGTCTCGGCTACACTCTCTTGGTAAGTGTCGTTGCTAGGTTGGAGCTGTGCGGCTCGCTCTAGGCATATATTGGCAAGCGAGTCGTTGCCAGTGTCGGCATAATGAAGCGCACGACGATAGTAAGGCTCGGCGGCATTAGGATTAATGGCGATGCAAGAGTCGAACTTTGCCATGGCAGCCGAGTCGTTGCCAGCAAGTTGGTCGTTTACAGCGTCAAGGAAGAGTCGGTCAAATAGGGGAGTAGCCGCAATCAGCGAGTCGGCAGAGATTGTCATAGTGTCTGCCTCTGGCGCTGTGCGTCGCACCTGATTGTTGCTGCTTGTAAGGGTTGAGGCAAGTGCCGGGACGATGGCAAGCAACACCAATAGTGTGATTGGACTTTTGTATATCTTCATTTGTTTCATTTTTCACTTCACTCCAGTATGTCCGTATCCGCCGGCTCCACGTTCGGTGTCGTCAAGTTCCTCAACCTCCACAAACTCGCCTTGCTCGTGTCGTGCAATTACCATTTGGGCAATACGTTCGCCAGCTTCAACTGTAAAGTCTTCGTTGGATAGGTTTACAAGCAGTACACCAAGCTCTCCACGGTAGTCGGAGTCGATTGTGCCGGGTGAATTAAGTACGGTTATACCGTGTTTAAAGGCGAGACCGGAACGTGGACGCACTTGTGCCTCGTATCCTGGAGGCAGGGCAATATAGAGACCAGTAGGAATGATACGACGCTCTAATGGATGTAGCACAATGGGTTCAGTAATATTGGCGCGCAAGTCCATACCGGCACTCTCGGGAGTGGCATATGCAGGGAGCTGCTGTGAGCCACGATTCACTATTTTTATCTTAACCATTCTTGTTTTGTTTCTTTTTATCTTGCAAAAGTACTTATTATTAATGATATAACGGATAATTGTGACTTAATTTTAGTTTCTATTATCCAACTTTTGTACCTTTGCACATACAAGACGGCATAAGCGCCGCCTCGTTATTCATTATGAACTGGCAACAACTCATATCCAACAAACGCTTGGGGCAGGAAGTAAGGCATCCCGAGCGACACGACGACCGTTCTGAATTCAAGCGCGATTACGACCGCCTTATCTTTTCGGCTCCGTTCCGGCGAATGCAGAACAAGACACAGGTGTTCCCCTTACCTGGAAGTATCTTTGTACACAACCGACTGACACACTCGCTGGAAGTGGCAAGTGTGGGCATGTCGCTTGGTAATGATGTGGCACGTGTTTTAAAACAACACCATCCTGAACTTGCCGGAACTCTGTTTGAGGAGATCGGCACTATCGTTAGTACTGCATGTCTGGCCCACGACATGGGTAATCCGCCTTTTGGACATTCTGGAGAGAAGGCTATTCAGGCCTATTTTCGCGAGGGTGGGGGACAAGCGTTGCAAGAGTGTATAAGCAATGAGTTTTGGAACGATTTGACTCATTTCGAAGGAAATGCCAATACCTTCCGACTGCTAACCCACCGCTTTCACGGCAGACGCGAGGGCGGATTTGTTATGACATATTCAACCTTGGCGTCCATCGTTAAATATCCTCACTCGAGCTTGTGTGCAGGGAAGAAGGGCAAGTTTGGATTTTTCTGTTTTGAGGAAGAGTATTTTCGTAGGATAGCCGACGAGCTGGGAATGATTAGGCTATCTGCCGACGGCGAACCATTGCGTTATGCCCGCCATCCTTTAGTGTATCTTGTCGAGGCTGCCGACGACATCTGCTACGAGATAATGGATATTGAGGATGCCCACAAATTGCGCATCCTTTCGTTCGACGAAACGATGAAGCTGCTACTTGGCTTCTTTGACGAAGCTCATCGACAGAAGATAATGCAGCGTATAACCGATGAGGGCATAACCGATAACAACGAAAAGGTGGTATATATGCGTGCTTGTGCCATTGGACTGCTTGAGAGTGAATGTGCGCGCACGTTTGTGGAGAATGAGCAGGCAATACTTAATGGCGAGTTTGTTGGGTCGCTTATCGACCATGTTTCGCCGCTTGTGCGTGATGCGTATAAGCATTGTACCAACGTGAGCTTTGAGCGAATATACAACTCGAAACCGGTGCTTGATGTGGAACTGTCGGGTTATAAGATAATGGAGACGTTGATGGGAACGCTGACAGAAGCCGCGGTTAGTCCGGAGAAGTTCCATTCTGAACAGTTGCGCAAAAGATTTAGCAACCAATACGACATCAACAGCAATGACTTCGAGACTCGCATCATGGCGGTAATCGACTTTATATCCGGTATGACCGATATATTTGCCCTCGACATCTACCAAAAGATTCAGGGTATATCACTGCCGATTGTATAACGCATAGGCAAATGGGCATGTTTTGGGGCAAGGCTTATTGCTCCCCAAATCATTCCCCTTGATGGGTAGTGGTTCTACCTCTTATTAGAAATAAGAGTTGTGCAATATATTGTCTATGGCTTTAAGTATATGCTGTCTATGGCTTCAAGTATGTTTGATAAGTTTTCAGGTATTAGGGCTATGTTTTTTAGGCTTGTCATGTTATATAAATATATGT
>ERZ1035032.231-NODE-231-length-47989-cov-12.099720_pt1 | contig 47989 bp, 37 predicted proteins | sample MGYA00520693_ERZ1035032 | MGnify/ENA primary metagenome ERZ1035032 (study PRJEB33766, sample SAMN09781740) | gut metagenome | biome: gut microbiome | host: Homo sapiens | place: Madagascar | study: EMG produced TPA metagenomics assembly of the PRJNA485056 data... | reverse complement strand
TTGTCTGCGGCTTGTCGGACACACTCCGTGAGTGTCCAAACGTGGCCAAGACACGGAATGGGATGCCAGCCACGGCATGGAAGAAATACACGAATTTTGCTTCAAAGAATTTGCCGCCGTCTGTTTATTCTGGAACTTTTTGTTCTCTGGTATTCCTGTAATATTACTTATCACTTCAAAGAGATCTTTGCTTATTGCGACAATTTCTTATATTTTGCTCACCGGTGTGCCAAGCACTGCACAAAAATTTTAAAATTGTCTTTTGCTGTGCGAACACTCCCCATAGCGTGTTCAAAGCTTGGAAAGACACGGACGATCGCAGATGTGAGAACAGCATGGTTAGAAACCGCCGGTTTTGCGATCGAATCGCGACTCCCGGCAATCGGCAGAATCCGGCGGATTTCTCCGGCCGCCGTCATAATATACCAAAGCGCCCCGGTTTCTGCCGCGTCGCGCGGGCTAGAAGATTACCGTCACCTCGGTGCCCACGCCCTCCTCGCTGGAGAGCTCGATCTGGGCTTCGTGCTGCACGACGATGTGCTTTACGATCGCAAGCCCGAGTCCCGTACCGCCCGTCGACTTGGAACGGCTCTTGTCGACACGGTAGAACCGCTCAAAGACACGGTCCTGCTGCTCCTTCGGGATGCCGATGCCGGTGTCGCGCACTGTGAGTGCCGGTCTCTGGTTCTTCATGCCCGTAATGACAGTCACACTGCCGCCCTTCTTATTATAGCGCACGGCATTGCTGCACAGATTGTAGAGCAGTTCCTCAATAAGTGTCTTGTTCCCGTTGATCGTGACCGGACCGCCTTCCTGCAGCAATGTGACTTCGTTCTTCTGCGCCGCAATCTGCATCTGATCGATGCAGGTCGTCGCCAGCGCATAGAGATCGATCGGCTCAAACTCCAGCTTAAGGTCGCTGTTGTCAAGCTCCGAGAGCTTGATGATGTCGTTAATCAAAGATTGCAGACGCTCCGCGCTCCGGTGAATCTCATTTGCAAAATGCTCGGTGTCGCGCTCGTTGGTCATGCCGCTTGCGATCAGTTCCGCGTAGCCGGAGATCGCCGTGAGCGGGGTCTTGAGTTCATGCGACACATTCGCGGTAAATTCCTGCCGCATCTGCGCATGGTTTAAGATATCCACATGCTGCTGCTTGATCATCGACACAAACGGACGCATCTCCTCGTATACTTCCCGCTCATCGACAAGCACAATGTTGTCCGCCATCTTTTCGATCGGCTCCACAAAGCGTTTTGTCATGCGTTTTGCAAAAAAAGCGCACACCAGGAATACACACAATCCCACACCCAGTGTAAGCATCGTCATATTCCATGCCAGATGATAGATGCTGCCGCTCTCTTTTCCAATTCTAAGAACACTTCCGTCCGAGAGGCGCATCGCATAATAGAATGTGTGCTCCGCGGAAGTCGTCGATTTGCGCATCCCGCGTCCTTCCCCGACCGCAAGCGCCCGCTCGACCTCCGGACGCCCCCTGTGGTTCTCCATCTTCGTCTCGTCCTCCATGCTGTCATAGAGAACCGTTCCATCTGCAGCAATCAAAGTGATCCGCAGCCCGTCCTCGGAGAGCTGATCGCACACTTCCTGCGACGCATCCTCAAAATCCAGCCGGGAGATCACATGTGCATTTGCCTTTAAGTCATCATAGATCTGTTGTACCAGAATGCTGTAAAACAGCCCGATAGAACATACGGCAGTCACCAGAATGGCGATTGCCGCAATCAACATAAATTTGGAATTTAATTTTTTCTTCATAGGTTTTTGTCTACTCGATCATATATCCCACATTGCGGATCGTCTTGATGCAGCTTCCCGCCGCCCCAAGCTTCTGGCGCAATGTCTTGATGTGCATATCCACGGTCCGGCTCTCGCCCTCGTACTCAAAGCCCCATACCTGATCCATAATCTTGTCTCTGGACAGGACAATCCCCGCATTGATCATAAGATATTTCAACAATTCGTATTCCTTGAACGTCAGCTCACACGGCTCATCCCCGACAAATACCGCGTGCTTGTCGTTGTCCATCCGGATCTCGCCGTGGCAGATCTTTGTCTCCTCCGCCGCACTCTGCGTCCTGCGCAGCAGCGCTTTCACTCTGGAGATCAGCTCCATCACGCCAAATGGCTTCGTGATATAGTCATCCGCTCCGAGATCCAGTCCCTTGACCTTGTCCAGCTCACTGGTCTTTGCGGTGACCATAATGACCGGAATGGCTGCCGTATTTTTATTCGCCCGGAGTTTTCCCAGAATCTCCAGACCGTCTTCATCCGGAAGCATAATGTCCAGCAGCAGAAGGGACGGAACCGCCCGCTCCAGCCGTTTAAACATGCTTTCTCCGCTCTCGAATTCCTCCACTTCATATCCGCTGTTTTTGAGTGCATAGCGCTCAATCTCACGGATGTTGACGTCATCTTCCACAATATAAATTGTTGCCATTGTTCTCCTCTCTTCCGCGGCCGCTTATGCACACCAGATCGAAGATACGAATTACAGAGAGTACCTGCTTCCGAACTCATCCAGCAGTCTGGTGAACTCTGCGCTCTCCGCCTCATCCAGCTGCTCTGTAAAGCTGTGCTCCTCCAGCTGTGTATCCTTCAGCTGCATCATGTACACGGCAATATTGGAACAGTGGTCTGCCACACGCTCATAATTCATGGCAAGATCCGACAGAATCAGTCCCAGTTCCATACTGCATTTGCCCTTGCGCAGCCGCTTCATGTGATGTTTCTTCACATCTTTATTTAATTCATCAATTACTTCCTCTAACGGCTCTACCGTATGCGCCAGTGCCTGATCGTTGTTCACAAACGCATCCGTGGTTCTTGTCAGAATGTCACGGATTGCTGCACCGTAGAGATTCATCTCTTCTTCGCCCTTCTTGGAAAACGTCAGATTTTCCTTGCGCATCTGCTGTACGCTCTCCACCACATTGATTGAGTGATCGGAGATACGCTCAAAATCCGTAATACAGTGCAACAGCGACGTCACCTGCAGGCTGTCCTTGTAGGACAGATTCTCACTGCTCAGCTTCGTCAGATATGCGGTGATCTTGTCGTCATAGACATCGACCCGGTTCTCCTTGTCAATGACATCCTGTGCTTTCTCCTCCGAATACTCGCCCAGCACGTCCATCGCCTCCAGGAATCCATCTCTTGTCATCTCCGCCATCTGGCTTACCAGTGAACGGCACTGCTCAATCGCAAATGCCGGGGACGAGAGGAATCTGTCGTCCAAGATTACAAACGCATCGTTTGCTGTCTTCTTCTCATCCTCTGCCTTCGGAATCGTAAGATATGCCAGCTTCTCCAGTCCCTTCGTAAACGGAAGCAGAACCAGAGTGGTAAATACATTAAAAATACTGTGAACCAGCGCAATATCCGCCGCATTTACGACGTCGTTCGTAAACGGGAAGCTGAAAATGGCATTCCCCAGATAAAACAGGCACAGGAAAAGAACCGTACCGATCATGTTGAAATATAAATGTACAAACGCGGTACGCTTTGCACCCTTGTTCGCGCCGATTGCGGAGATCATTGCCGTCACACAGGTACCGATGTTCTGTCCCAGAATAATCGGGATCGCTGTGCCAAACGTAAATCCGCCGGTTACCGAAAGCGCCTGTAAAATACCGACAGAAGCGGAAGAACTCTGGATGACCGCCGTAAGCAGCGCTCCTGCAAGCACTCCAAGCACCGGATTCTTGAACATGGTAAGCAGGTTCGTGAACTCCGGCACGTCCGCAAGCGGCTCCACCGCACCACTCATCGCCGACATACCGTACATCAGCACGACGAATCCAAGCAGAATCTCTCCGGTGATCTTCTTCTTATCGCTCTTGCCGGACATCAGCAGAATAATACCGATCAAAGCCAGAATCGGTGAGAACGATGTCGGCTTTAACATATTTATAAAAAGGTTGTCTCCCTGAATTCCCGTCAAACTGAGCAGCCATGCGGTAATCGTCGTACCGATATTGGCACCCATGATGATTCCGATCGCCTGTGAAAGCTTCATAATACCGGAATTTACAAATCCGACGACCATAACCGTCGTCGCGGAAGATGACTGTATGACCGCTGTGACACCTGCACCGAGCAGTACCGCTTTTAACGGATTCGATGTCAGATTCTCCAGGATGCGCTCCAGCCTTCCGCCTGACATCTTCTCCAGTCCTGCACCCATCACGTGCATTCCGTATAAGAATAATGCCAACCCGCCAATCAGGGACAGTACTCCAAAAATATCCATTCTAATCTCCTTTGCATCTCATTGCTTTACATCTTTTTTACATACGCATACATAATCATTTATAACGTATTTTTTGACGTTTTGCAATTACAATCCAAGGAGTCGGTAAAATTTTTTAATTTCAGGTAATTTTCCGGTAAGCTTTATGTAAAATCTGTGTAAAATCACGGTTTTTAGACCGATTTCCTACTTCTCGTGCTCTCCCGTGATCGAATAGATGACCCACTCGGCAATGTTTGTCGCGTGATCGCCGATACGCTCAAAATATTTTGCCACCATCAGCATATCCGTCGCCTGCTCGCCGTTTTTGACGTTCTCATTAATCTTTTTGATCAGCTGCTGCTTAAAGTCCGCGAACAGATCATCGACCACATCATCCTGCGCAATCACCGTGCGCGCCAGCTCCAGATCCTTGTTGACGAATGCGTCCACGCACTTGATGACCATATCAGTAGTCTCTTTCGCCATACTTTCCACCAGATCAATGTTGATCGCGCTGCGCTCGTATGTCGCATCGGACATCAGAATCGTCATCTCGGAAATATCCGCCGCATGGTCTCCGATCCGCTCCATATCGGTAATCATCTTTAACGCCGCGGAGATCAGGCGCAGATCCTTTGCAACCGGCTGCTGCTGCAACAGCAGCTTCATGCAGAGCGACTCCACGGTCTTTTCCTGCTCATCGATCTCCTCGTCGTAGGCGATCGCCTTTTTCGCCTTCTCCACATCCTGGCGCACCAGCGCGGAGATTCCCATCTCGATCGCGCGCTCAATCATGCTTCCCATCTGGATCAGTTCATTGTTCAGTTCCAACAGCTGTCTCTCAAATCTGTTTCTCATTGCTTGCTCCTTTCATCAACCGAAACGTCCGGTAATGTAATCCTCTGTCCGCTTATCCTGCGGCACGGAGAACAGTTTTTCCGTATCTCCACTCTCAATGACCTCGCCGAGCAGGAAGAATACGGTCTTATCGGACACACGCACCGCCTGCTGCATGTTGTGCGTCACCATGATGATCGTGTATTTTTTCTTCAGTTCCACCGCAAGGTCCTCGATCTTCGAGGTCGAGATCGGGTCAAGCGCAGACGTCGGTTCATCCATCAGAATCACTTCCGGATCGACCGCCAGCGCACGTGCAATGCACAGACGCTGCTGCTGTCCGCCGGACATTCCGAGCGCACTCTTTTTCAGCCGGTCTTTCACCTCATCCCAGATCGCCGCATCGCGCAGGGATTTTTCCACGATCTCATCCAGCTTTGCCTTGGAACGGATGCCGTGCGTGCGCGGTCCGTATGCGATATTGTCGTAAATGCTCATCGGGAACGGATTCGGCTTCTGGAATACCATGCCGACACGCTTGCGCAGCAGGTTCACGTCCATGCCGCTGTAGATGTCTTCCCCGTCGAGCAGCACCTGTCCTGTGATCTTACATCCCTGTACCAGGTCGTTCATGCGGTTTAGGCATTTTAAAAAGGTGGATTTTCCACAACCGGACGGACCGATAAATGCGGTAATTTCTTTTTCGTTAATGGACAGATCCACGTCCTTGAGCGCGTGGAAATCGCCGTAATACAGATTCAGATTCGATATATTAAACTTTTCTCCCATGTTTTCCTCATTTCCGCGCTTCGCGCTATTCTTTCACTGCCTCAAACCGCTTCGCGATCAAGGATGAGACTCCATTTATCAGAAGGACAATGACAAGCAGCACCACTGCAGTCGCATTTGCTTCATTTTTATGTAAACCTTCATTAGAAAGCACATACATATGGATGGCGAGCGTACGCCCGGAATCCATAAGTCCCGCCACACCGGTCACGGTACCCGCCGTGTAAATGAGCGCCGCGGTCTCTCCGACGATACGTCCGATCGAGAGAATGATACCGGATAGAATTCCCGGGATTGCCGCCGGAAGCACAATCTTAAAAATCGTCCGCAGTTTTCCGGCGCCCAGCCCGAAGCTTCCCTCTCTGTAGGAATCCGGCACACACACAAGCGCCTCCTCCGTGGTTCTCATGATCGTCGGCAGCACCATGATGGCGAGCGTCGCCGCTCCGGAGAGCATGGAATAGCGCCAGTGCAGTGCAATGTTGAAAAACAGCATACCGAACAGACCATAGATAATGGAAGGAATACCGGTCAGCGTCTCCGCTGTCAGACGGACAACCTCCACGAATTTATTGCCCTTTCTGGCATATTCGATCATGTAGATTGCCGCCCCCACACCAAATGGCACGGAAAACAGCAGCGAGACCACAACCATCTCCACCGTGTTGATGATGGCGGGGAGCATGGACACATTGTCTGAATTATAATGTAATGCAAACAGGCTCGGCTTTAGGTACGGAATACCACTGATGAGGATGTAGCCCACAAGAAAAAGCAGCGTCACCACCGTGAGCGCGGCTGCAATCAAAACCAGCAGCAGCAGGATCAAAGAGCCGGGATGTCTGGTATAGGATTTCATTTTATCTTTTAATGTTACTTTGTTGATTGGATTTATCTGTTCCATCCCCTACTCCTTTCCGCTTCGCTTGATTGCCGAGAAGCACAGATTGATGATCAGAATAAACGCGAACAGCACCACGCCAGTAGCGATCAGCGCCTCCCGGTGCAGATCCGTCGCATAGCCCATCTCCATGACAATGTTCGTCGTCAGTGTGCGGACGCCCTGCAGAATACTGTTCGGGACACGCGGCTGGTTACCCACAACCATCATGACCGCCATCGTCTCCCCGAGTGCACGTCCGACACCGAGAATGACCGCCGCCAGAATACCGGATTTTGCCGCCGGTACCACAACGGTAAAAACGCTTCGCTCATGCGTTGCCCCGAGTGCCAGCGCTCCCTCGTAGTAACTCTGTTCCACTGCGCGGATCGTCGGTTCAGACGCCCCGATGATGGTCGGCAGGATCATGATTCCCAGAAGAATCGACGCACAGAGAATACTCTGTCCGTTGCTGTTCTTAAAATGCTCCCGGATGAACGGTACGAGCACAACCAGTCCGAAAAATCCGTATACGATGGACGGAATGCCCGCGAGCAGATTCACGACCGGCTTTAAGAGCTTGTACAGTCCTTCCGGACAGAATCTTGCCATAAAAACAGATGTGAGTACACCGACCGGCACACCGATGATCAGCGCGCCTCCGGTGACGTAGATACTTCCCAGTATCATCGGGAAGATACCGAATTTATTGTTTCCCGGCTTCCACTTGGTTCCGGTCAGAAATTCCGCAAATCCGATTTTCTTCATTGCCGGAATTCCGTTTGCAAACAGGAATATGCAGATCAGCGCCACCGCCACGATGGAGATGACCGCAGCCAGCAGAAATACATATTCCATGATCTTCTCTCTTTTTTTCATCAGAACCTCCATTTACAGGTTTTTCCTAAATAACGTGTATGTTCCACGAAAGGACCGGAAGAACATTCTGTTCCCCCGGTCCATCCTGCTATGCTATTTCTGCTGTCCGTCCTAGTTTGCTGCATCCCAGGTTGTTGTCCCGCCCGTGAAGATACCCTTTACAGTGTCGGAGGAGAGATCCTCTACCGGGTTCTCCTGGTTTACGATCACTGCGATACCGTCCATGGCGATCTTCGTTGCGGTAAGTCCTTCTTCTGTCTCGGAATCCTTTAACTCGCGGGAAGCCATACCGATGTCAAGTGTGCCGTCTGCTGCGCCGGTCATACCTGTGGTAGAATCACTTGTCTGAAGCTCGATCTCCACGTTTGCATTGACTGCCTTGTAAGCCTCGATCAGTTTCTCCATTACCGGAGATACGGAAGAGGAACCGCCGACTACGACTTTGCCTTCTGCTCCATTGGACTCGAATGCTGCTGCGGAATCATCTCCGATATAACCGTTGTCGGAGATTACTTTCTGTCCATCACCGCTCATGATGTAGTTGATGAAATCCTGTGCAGCCTCGCTGACCTCGCCCTTTGTTGCAATGTTGAACGGTCTTGCGATCTTGTAGGTGCCGCTCTTGATGTTCTCTACGGTAGCCTCTGCTCCGTCGATCTTCACTGCCTTTACCGTGTCGTTTAAGGAACCGAGAGATACATAACCGATTGCGTAGGTATCACCTGCTACCGATGTGAGCATAACGTCCGTGCTGTTGGTGATAATCGCTTCCTCTGTGGTATTATCCACTTTCTCGCCGCTCTCATCTTTTTCTTCCACACCGAACAGCTCAATGAATGCTCCTCTTGTGCCGGAACCATCCTCACGGGAATATACGGCGATTGCTGATGTATGATCGAAATCTGCATTCTCTGCCGGTGCAGCTTCGCTTGTGGTATCTGCTGCGTCTGCGGTGGCTGCTGCATCTGTGGTATCTGCTGCATCTGTGGTATCTGCTGCATCTGTGGTGGTGTCTGCTGTATCACTGCTGCCGCATCCTGCGAACATGCTCGCTGCCATAACACCTGTCAATAACATACACATTACTTTCTTCTTCATTTTGAATCCTCCATTCAATTTTACGGAATTTCTTCTCCGTTTTTTCTTTTACCTCGTTTCTTAGAACATGGTTTACTTTACGGGAGGAATGTAAAATGCAGAAGAGCACTTATGTAAAACCTGTGTAAAAATCCTGTCACATCATTTCGATCTGCTGGCGCAGCTCTAACATCTTATTGTCCACCTTTGCGATCACATCCGAGTAGCCGCGCGTCTCGCGCTCCACATTGGCGATCTGTCCGGCATCCTTCTTATAACACATCTGTGTGTCCAGCTCCGCCCAGTAATCCATTGCAAACGAGCGGATCTGGATCTCTACCCGGATCTCCGTGACCGTGTCGTTGTACGTCACCGGAACGCCCGCAATCACATGAATACTCTGATAGCCGCTCTTCTTGGGATTTTTCACATAATCCTTTTCCTTGATAATATGAAAATCCTTCTGCTTCTTGATGGCATCCGCAATCCGGTAGATGTCGTCACAGAAAAAGCACACGACCCGGATGCCGGCGATGTCATTGAGAGTCTGCACCGCCTCCTCAAAAGAGACTTCCCGCCCTTTCTTTTTGAGTTTTTTGGTGACGCTGTCCGGCGTCTTGATGCGGCAGGACATATTGCGAATGACCTGGCGGTGGCATTGTTCCGTCAGGTCAGCATTGATCAGTCTTAATCGTGCCTGTACGAGATCCATGGCAGCGGCATAGGATAGCTGCACCATCGGCTGTAACAGTTTCTCACTCAACAGGTCCTCATTCGGCAATTTTTGTTCTCCGTTTTGTTTTTCCTTTATTTCTATTCGCTTCTTTTTCTTTTTAGAATCATTCTTTGGCAAAACCCGCTGCGCCTCCCATCGCACCGCTCTGTGACGTCTCCCCCTCCATGCACCGGCGCTGCATCTGAAAGCAGATAAATCCCACAACAAACATAGCGGCGATCGCTGCCACACCGGCTCTGGACGTATCAAACAGCTGCGTGGTGATTCCCATCAGCATGGTTCCCATAAAAGACGCTCCTTTTCCGAAAATATCGAAGATGCCGAAATACTCCGTCGACTTTTCCTTCGGGATGATCCTGGCGTAGTAGGAACGGGAGAGCGCCTGGATGGCTCCCTGAAATACACCGACAAACGTTGCCATCGTCCAGAATTTCCACGCCGCATCCAGCCAGAGTGCATAGACCGCAACCGCAAAGTAAGCGCCGATGCATACCGAAATGAGTTTTGAAGGTGCAAAGCGCTGGGTCAGTTTTCCGAACAGAATCGCGCATGGAAATGCGACGACCTGCGTGAGCAGCAATGCCATCAGAAGGCTGGTATCGCTGATTCCGACGTCTTTTCCGTAGGAAGTCGCCATCTCGATGATGGTATACACACCATCAATATAGAAGAAAAACGCTATCAGAAACCACAGCACCTTTTTGTTATTCCGAATTTCTGCAAAAACTTCTCCCAGTCTGGAAAAAATCCCGCGCACATTGGTGCCGCCCGCTTCCACATAGTATTTCTGCTGGTAGTTCCGCAGCAGCGGGAGTGTCACAGCCACCCACCATGCCGCGTTGATAAAAAATGCAATCATCATCGCAACCGTGCCGGAAATACCGATCGCATCCGCGCCGAGGATCAGTCCGAGACTCGCCACAAACGGCACGCAGCTACCGATATAGCCCCACGCGTATCCCTGGGAGGACACCTCGTCCATCCGCTCATCCGTCGTGACATCCACAAGCATGGAATCATAGAAAATGAGACTTCCGGAAAATCCGACTTTTGCAATCACGAAGATCGCAAGGAACAGAATCCATGTCCGCGGAATCGCAAGCGCCGCACAGCCGAGCACACCCATCATCATAAAAAACGTAAACAATGGCTTCTTGCGGTTCTTATTGTCGGCAACCGCGCCGAGAACCGGTCCTAAAATTGCCACAATCAGTGTGGAGATCGAGATGGCGTAGCTTAAATATGCGGTGGAATCCGAGGCGCTGATGCCGTTTGCGGATGCCATGTTTTTGTAGTAGATCGGTATAATCGTCGACACCAGAAGTGTGAACGCCGAATTTCCGACATCATACAGTACCCAGAATTTTTCGAGTCTGCTCATTTTTGTTTTCATAATCTTTTACCTCTTCTTCCTTAATAAAGCGGAATATTTCATCATAATATTTCGTACGCGTCCGCTCATCCGCATTAAAAATCTCATGTCTGGAATCCGGCATAAAGAAAAGCTCTGTGCGGTTGGTAAGTTCTGCAAACCGCTCTATGGCATCATTGTCTACCATATGATCGTGCCCTGCCGCAAAAAGCAGCACCGGCGTCTTGATCTTCGCCAGGTTTTCTTTTCTCATCAATTTCCGGCTGGCGCGAAGTCCCGCAAGAACCCAACCGTAGCTTCCGCCGTAGGTTCGGTAATGTTCATCTAAAAGCCGCTTTTGAAACATATAGTCATAACGCTCTCTTGAGAGACAGCTGCTCCCCTCAAACTGCGGCGTCTCCGAAAAGCTCCGCTGCCCCGCCAGTCTGGCAAAGCATTTTCTTTTTCCGGTCAGACAGCAGCTCCCCGCCAGAAGCTTCGCCACAATACGCGGATATTTTCCCGTCTGCATGCCGCACATCGGTGCTGAGAGAATTGCCGCCTCGAACATTTCCGGGTATTGCTCCAATGCAAGAATCGCAATGGCACCTCCCATAGAATGTGCAAACACGATCCGGTGTTCCTCCCTGGGGCTTACGACCGTCTCCACAAACCGCGCAAAATCCGTGACATAACTGTCATAGCTCTGCACATGCACCAGCTCCGGGTCATCCACCTCGCGCCCGGAATAGCCGTGTCCCCGATGCTCCGGCACATAGACCGAGTATCCCTCCTGCAGAAAACGGTATGCGACTTCGTTATATTTTTCCGCGAATTCGCAAAACCCGTGGGAAATCACAACACATTTCCCTGCATCCGGCAGAGAATATCGCCGGTAAGCGATCGACATGCCATCTTCCATCTTAAGATAGCCCTTCTCGCCGTGCTCTTTCAGATAAGGTTCTACCGTCTCTGCCATCCAGGCTGCATAAGCAGTCTTCTCCTCTTTCGCACAGCTTTTATCCTCCGGCATCATCCCTGCTTCCCCTGCTTCTTTATCACGCGCACCAGCTCCGGTGTCAGCGTTCCGTCCAGATACTCGGCAGCGATCCGCCTGCCCACGTCCGGATAATTCGTAATCATGGCGTCCACCTGCATCTCGCACACCATGCGCATGTACTGCTCCTCGTTGACCGTCCAGACATGCACACGCTTTCCGTGCTTTTTACAGTCTTCCATGTAATTCGGGTACTGCAGATTGTAGAGCGCCGGATGCATGGCGTCCGCGCCCACGACGAGCGCGCCGTAGCTGACGGGATTGACAATTCCGTCACAGTAGAGCATTCCGGTCTTCGCCTGCGGATTCAGCTCCTTGATGCGCTGCACCGTGTAGTGGTTAAACGACGAGTACCACACGCGCTCCTCCAGACCCATGCGGGCGGTCAGATCAAGCACGCGCTCTTCGATCTCCGGATAAAAGACCACGCCGGTCTTTAATTCCACATTGATCGTAAGCCCCGTCGGCTTTAGCAGCTCATAGACTTCCTCGAGCGTCGGAATCATTGCCCGCTCGTACCCTTCCTTATGCGTCCGGTTGTAATTAAACCTGGAAATTCTCGCGTATGTAAAATCCTTAACCCAGCCGCTGCCATCGCTGGTGCGGTCAACCGTCTCGTCGTGGATGACAACCAGCTCTCCATCCTTTGTGAGCTGCACATCCAGCTCCACGCCGTCTGCGCCCATCTCAACCGCTTTCTGAAATGCTTCCAGTGTATTTTCAGGCGCGTAGCCGCTTGCACCGCGGTGCGCCCATACCAATGTCTGTTTTTCCATGTATACAAAAACCTCCGATATGATAGCTTCTCATTTCTTCTATCATATCGGAGGTTTGTAAAATTGTTCGGGTATGTTGTGTAAAATTTAAAAGGGAAATGTAAAATGTCTGTAAGATCGCCCTAACTGGGAAAATGCCGGTCAGCATTTTCCCCGCTTTATCATTCCGCGCAGAATCTGTGCGGCTCCGCCGCCGTTTCCTTTTTTATATTCCTGCCCCCGCAGGTAGAGCTGCTTCACTTTGACGGAAGCCAGTTCCTCCTTCGGGATGTCGTAAGGATTGCGGTCCAGCAACACCATGTCCGCTATTTTTCCCGCTTCCAGACTTCCGCGCTCCCTCTCATCAAAGGTCGTGTAATATCCGTTGTAGGTACACATGCGCAGCGCCTGCTGCACGGAGATGGATTCTGCCGGATTGCTGTGATTGCATGCCTTATACATCCATAAAAGCGGGTCCGGATCTGTGCAGGGTCCGTCCGATCCCGCACTTAAAATCAATCCGTGTTCGCAGAATGTGCGGATCGGATTCAGCCTGCCCGCACGCTCTCCAAGGATCTGCTCCAGATAGCTGTCCGGCTCCTGCGGCCAGTCAATGAACGCCGTCTGCACTGCCAGATTGATGTGATACCGCTCACAGACCGCAATCTCCTCCGCAGTCGGCAGACATGCATGGATGATCGTATGTCTGTGATCTTCTCTGGGCAGATCGTCAAGCGCCGCCTTGATGGCACGCACCGCCTGCACAAACGCCTTATCGCCGATCGCGTGCATCTCGATCTGCAGACCGGCGCGGTTTGCCGCCTTGCAGAATTCCGTCACTTTTTCATCCGAATAGTAGAGTACGCCGCAGTCCGACGTGTTTTCATACGGCGAGAGCAGTGCCGCATCCATGGAACCGAAGCATCCGTCAAGCGCTGTCTCAAAACAGCCCCCGATTCTCGGAAGCTTCCGCTTTACCGCCTTATTCACATCGAGCGTCTGCATAAACACGCGCATCTGCATGCCGTTTGTGATGCCGCGCGCAAAAAAACGCTCCAGATCGACGTCCAGATCTCTCGCAAAGCCGACGCCGCTGACCGTATGAATCATGCCGATGCCGCGCGCAGCCAGATCGTCCAGCGCCTTCTGCATGTGCGCCACCAGCTGCACCGTAGAGAGCGAAGCTGTGATATAATCCGAGACGGCGAAAAATGCCTCCTGGTTCATCTCCCCGGTATCCTCATGAAAACCGCGCAGATGCTGCACCTTGCCGCGCACTTCGTTTAACAGCAACGTGTTGACGACACACGCGTGACCGTCATACTTTACCAGAAAGAGCGGTTTGTCGGGACACACCTCATCCAGCTGCACCCTGCGCACCAGATGTCCGTCTGACACGGAATACGGCGATGCGCCAAACCCGATCACCAGCTTTTCCTTCGTTTTCTTCACATGCTCCCGGAGCATCTGAAGAATCTCCTCATTGCTCCGCGCATTCATGACATTGAGCCCGGCATGAAACGTCGCGTAACTTGCGAAATGGATATGACTGTCCACAAACGGCGGAATCAATGCCCCCTCCCCGGTGGACACGCGCTCCGCCGCCACACAGCCGGCCGGCAGCTCGTCCCCGCAGTAAAGGATTTTCCCCTGATCCTCCAACAGATAATGTGCAATCCGGTTCTCTTTGTCACAGGTTAAAATGTTACCCTCATAAAGTCTCATACCGTGCTCCTTTCCAATCCCTTAAATTTTAAAATAAGACCGGAATAATGTAAATGCCAAGTGCTATCACCGTCACAAGGATCGTGCCGGCTTTCCAGATTCGGTACTCCTTGTCCATCTTTGCCTTTTCCTGGGGGGACGGCTCCTCGAGGATACCGATCTCCTCCTCAATGGACGGAATCTTATTCTCATGCTTTCTGGTGAAAAGCGCCCAGTAGACAATCGCTGCCACAGTCACAACCGCCGCCGTCAGAAGCGCTATGCGGTCTGCGAAAATCAGAATAATAGTGTAGGCTACAATCGTGACATAGCATCCGACCGTTCCTGCCGGCGCCCTGTACGGCCGGTTCATATCCGGATAGTGTTTCTTTAAGCCAAGGTAAGCCAGACAGCCAATCATATAACATACTGCGAGTGAGATCAGCGATACCGACGCGATATAATTGATTGACCCTGTTGCAATCAGGATAATATTGATGATGCCGACCACAAGAACCGCCATATACGGTGTCTTATACTTCGGATGTACCTTGCACAAGAACTTCGGCAGGGAACCGTCCTCCGCCATCGTGTAGATGTAGCGCGCCGGTGCCGCAATTCCCGGATTGATGGTGGAGAGATCGCCGCCGAATGCAATGCCGATGCAGAGCAGAATGATCGGGAAGCCCACCAGTCCGGCAGCCCGGAGTCCCTCCGCATACGGTGCGTCTGCCACTGCAAGGATGTGGTAAAACTCGTGCGGCACCAGTCCGACAAGAAACCACTGGAATAACGCGTTGACTGCAAATACAAGGAATACCGATACTTTTAACGCTCTCGGAAGCGTATACTGCGGATATTTCGTCTCCGCACCCATCGATACACAGGTCTCAAATCCGGTATAGCACCACCATACCAGTCCGAAAATGTACATCATTTCCTTAAACGGCGGCAGGGAATCCATGGCGATCCCGCCGAAATAGTCCAGGTGAATGTGCGGTATCATATATAAGAACCATGCCACGGCACAGCCCCAGAAGAAGAAAATGAATCCCGTCTGCGCTTTTCCAGACATCTCAATTCCCCGGAAGTTCAAGATCAGGAAAAACAGAACCAGCACAATCGCAATGATCCGAGAATCCACTCCCTCGATATTGATGCCGAGTTCTCCGAACAGAATTTTAAAATAATTGGAAAATGCCAGTGTCTCGCCCGCGCCGATGCCGACCACGGAGATGATGTAATGCCAGCCTGCCAGATTCGCCCAGACCCGGTTGAGTCCGCGCTTCGCATAATTGTAAGTACCTCCGGCACACGGAAGTGCCGCTGACATCTCGCCGTAGATCAGACAGGGCCAGATCGAAATGAGCAGGGATAAAAATGTAATTACAATAATCCCCGATCCGACATATCCAATCTGTGAGGAACCACAGGTAAACAGTCCCACTCCTACTACCGTTCCTATCGTCATACTGATCGACTCTTTCAGTCCGAGAGCACGCACCAGCTGACCTCCTTCGTTTTTCTCCATAATGTATCCTCCTTTGTCTGTCTTGCTGCTTCTATAGAAAAAGAGCACAGACGTCCCGCCTGTGCTCCTTCGCAACCATGTCTTTATTCTGCTTTTGAAAATTCTACGCCGCTTTTTTTCTTTTCCAGGATCTGTGCGATCAGATCCGCAATATGTGCGGCCGCCTCCACCGGCGGCACACCGTGCCTGCTGATATTCGATACAACCGTATACTCCGACTCAAGCATGTCCGGTCTCGCATGGTAGGCAATATATGCCGACATGCTCTCCGATGTCAGAAGACCCGGGCGCTCCCCGATGAGCACGCAGGTTACCTCCGCATCCAGAAGCGGTCCGATCGTCCGCGCGGTATTCACTCTGCAATACCGCACGAAAAACGGTGTCCCGACGGTAATTCCCTTATCCTCCAGACCCATTTTTATGGTTGGAAACAGATCCGGAATGTTCGCCTTGATGGACGGCGAGCACAGACCGTCGCCGAAATAGATCTGTACCTGCGGATGATGGACGCAGTTTTCCGCAATTTTTTGTCTGGCATCCGGCAAAAACTCCCTGCCCCAGTCCGGGCGGAGGAGCATTTCGTTTTTATTGGAACATTTTGTCCGCACCTCAAAAACGCCAAGTTCCTTTACCACTTCCTCCGGCACTTCATTGAACACCGCGTCGTTTGCCGCCGCATGCGCCGCCAGAAACCGGAGCTGCGCCTCGGTCGTGTAGCGTGCGCCGCACCGTCCGATCCCGATCCGCGCGGGCGTCGCATGCTTCATCTTCCAGAGTTCCTTTTCATTGTGCGGGTGCTCCACCTGCATATATTCCATAATGTCTGTCTCTGTAATATCGCGGAGGCAGGCGGTCTCTTTTTCACTCATAAATCCTGTTCCTCCTATTTAAAGAATATGGACGGGTCTCCGGCGTTCGGACCGAGATGCCCGTTTTCCCAGATGCCCCGTTTTTCAAGCCATGCCTTAAACTCCGGTATCGGCTCCTTTTTCAGCAGCTGCCGGATGCTTGCCACATCGTGATAGCTGGTGGACTGATACATCAGCATAATATCATCCGCCTGCGGCAGTCCCATCACATAGTGAACGCCCGCCGTTCCAAGAAGTGTCAGGATCGTCTCCGAGTCGTTCTGATCGGTCGGCATGTGGTTCGTATAACATACGTCGCAGCCCATCGGCAATCCGTGCAGATGCCCGCAGAAGACGTCCTCGAGCGCCGCCCTTGTGAGCTGCTTGGTGTCGTAGATATACTCCGGCCCCATGAAGCCTACCACCGTGTTCACCAGAAACGGATGATAGTGCCGTGCCAGACCGTAACATCTGCATTCCATCGTCTGCTGATCACTGCCAAACGCCGCCGAGGATGACAGTTCCGAACCCTGCCCTGTCTCAAAATACATGACGTTGGGTCCCTTTGCCGGTCCCTCCTCCCGAAACAGCATCTCCGCCTCCGACAGCATCCCGGTGTTGATGCCAAACGCCGAGAGCGCCGCCTCCGATCCCGCAATCGACTGAAAACACAGATCGGCGCTTCCCTGCCTGGTTCTAAGCGCCTCCATCTGTGTTGTCACATGTGAGAGCACACAGGTCTGTGTCGGAATCTCATATTTATCCCGGATGTCCCCGAGCACTTTCCAGATCGCAAGCGTGCTGTCCACCGTATCAATCGCCGGATTCAGCCCGATGACGGCATCGCCGATGCCGTAGCTGAGTCCTTCTAAGGTGCTGGCTGCCACGCCTTCCACATCATCCACCGGATGATTGGGCTGCAGTCTCGACGCGAGCACGTTTTCCGTGCCGATCGTGGTATTGCAGGTCGCTGTCACCCGGATCTTGCTTCCGGCAAGAATCAGATCCATATTGCTCATGATCTTGGAGATCCCGGCAATCACTTCGCTGGTCATTCCCCGGCTTGCGCGCATCAGCGCCCCGCTGTCTGTGGCGTCACAGAGAATCCACTCCCGCATCTCCTGGATCGTTCTGTCCCTGATCGTGCCGTAGACCGTTTCATCAATATCATCCTGAATGATCCGCGTCACCGCATCCTCCTCGTAGGGCACCACGGGATGCTCTGTTAAATCTGCCACGGTCAGCTGTGCCAGCACCTCCTTGGCGGCAATCCGCTCTAAGGCGCTCTCCGCTCCCACACCTGCCAGCTCGTCTCCCGATTTTTTCTCGCTCGCCTTTGCCAGCACATCTTTTACATCCTTAAATTCATAGGTCTGCCCCAGCATCCGTGTCTTTAATATCATAAGCTGCTCCTAACCATTAAATATCAATGTCTTTACTATCACGGGAATAACGTTACCAGACGCAACCGGTTCACCCAGATCAATAAAATCTCCGCTCCCACAGCTGATTCCATCGATGCAGATGACACTGCACTTCTCTTTCAGTCTGTGATGCAGCGCCTGCCCGATTGCTTTTCCGATATCCTCCTCGAGCACCAGGATCAGATGCCTGCCCATGCCGCACTCCCTGACATACTGATCCGCAATCAGTTCTGCAATTCTTTGTACCTGTGCGAAAGCAGGGCACTTTAACCCCTTCATGGCAAGCGCCACCTGCCGGTCTTTTTCCTGATCCTCCCTATAAAGCAGCAGCGCCCGGTGCATGTTTTCCGGCAGTTTTTCAATCTCTTCCTCACGCTCCAGCGGAAGCTTCACCACCGGAATATTTTTTAACGGAAACGGTTTCGTCGTGTACTCAATCGTACTTCCGGAAATGTTCATGCTGTAGTTGCCCGCGCCGATCACCGTCGCCCGCATGGTTTCCCGCGCATCTGTCACTGCTGCCCGGCAAAACACTTCGTTCTTCCGGATCGCCTGCGCCAAAAGGATTCCGATGTCCCCATAGCGGAACAGATTCTCCTCTTCCCCGAAGCATGCCGCCACCCCGCCGGAGAACATCACAATATCGGGCGGCGTGCTATCCGCCAGAAGATGGTTGGTCTGCATGTAGGAAAGCTCTGCTGCCTCCGGCGCCAGATGCACTGCCTCCGCAAGAAGTTCCGCCATCGCAGCGGTGAGTCTGCGCAGCTTTTCCGGTTCTGCCGTCCCGCCCTCCGCAAGATCAATCTCAAGCCTGCCGCACAGCCATTGCAGCTTTGGCGCCATGTAGATCACTCTGCCATCCTTCACGCGGATCAGTCTGCCGCCGATGTCGAGGCATGCCGTATCAACCATATTTCCGTCCTCAAAGACACAGATATTTGTCGTGCCGCCGCCGATATCCAGATTGACTACCCGCTTCCCCGTCTTTTGGGACAAATCCGCGGCTCCCGCACCTTTTCCTGCCAGAACAGACTCCAGATCCGCTCCCGCTGTCGCCACGACGAACTCTCCCGCCACATCGGCGATCGCCCGCACTACCGACTCGGCATTTCTTTTCCGTGAAGTCTCCCCCGTGATGATGACGGCTCCGGTTGCAAGATCTGCCGGACAAACACCCGCCTTCTCATATTCCTTTTTTATGATCTCATGCACGCGCTCCCCGTCAATCTCCTCCCGGGATGACAGCGGTGTAAAATATATCTCACTCTCGTAGATGACCTCCTTGGACACCACCTTGATCTGTGGAATTCTGCCAAATCCGCCTGTGTTCTGGAGAATCATCCTGCTGAACACAAGCTGCGTCGTCGACGTTCCAATATCAATTCCGGCACTTAAAATCTCTTCCGTCTGCATTCTTCTCCTCCTCCAAAAACTGTTCTTTTTTGTCTGTGTCTGCCGCTCATAATATGATTACGGGTTGTTTTTATCTGCGGCAGCCCGGCTTTCACATCTTAGTGCAATATGGTATTTCCTATTACATTAAATAAGAATCCTGCCTGCAGGATTCTCCGCCTGCGGCGGGTCGCTCTTGCGATATCTTCCGTCTCCGCCGCAGTGCGATCCCCGGGGAGCTTTTTTATGTAATAGGAACGAAGTTGCCTATTACATAAAAAAAGAGAGCAGCCGCTACCGCGGTGCTCCCTTGCACATGTCATCTGATATCTGAATTTAGAAGTTATTATAGCATGACACTTTTTGTTCAGCAATTTCCTTTTTTAACAAATATTTTACCGGCTGCTCATATATTTTTGTCTTTTTTGTACCTTTTGTATGACTTCTTCCAGCCTTTTTGTACGGATTCAGGCAGCGTTTTTTGCCTGCCTTACATTGTAGACCGTCGCCGAACCGACCACCAGCAGGGCGCCGATGACAGCAGTTGCACCGATTGTCTCCCCATAAAAGACAGCCACCAGAATCGGATTTAAGATGGGCTCGATCGTCGAGGTCAGCGACGCCGTGACCGGAGAGACCGCGTCCAGTCCCCGCGACAGGAACACATAGGACAGACCAAACTGCACCACGCCGAGCAGCAGCACGAAGAACCAGATATGCAGTGACATCTCGTTCTCCTGCCCGTAAAACGGGATTCCGATCGCCGCGCTCAGCGCACAGGATACCAGAAGCGACGATTCAAAGTCCGCTCCGCGGAATTTCTTCTGCATCATCACAAGCGCATAGGCAAGACCTGAGAGAATCGCGAGCAGATTCCCCGCCATGGCTCCGGCATCCAGCGACGTATAAAAGAAGCAGAGAATCCCGGCAAAGACTCCCGCACAGGCAAACACCGCATCACGCCCCGGCTTTTTGTGAAAGATCAGCCACATCAGAAGAATGACAAACACCGGCTCCGTGAACTGCAGTACAATCGCGTTGGCGGCTGTCGTGAGCTTGGTCGCCGCCACAAAGGCAAACGCCATCACCGTATTGCACACCGCGCCGAAGAGCACCGTCTTATTCCACACGAACTTCTGGCGGCGCAGAAGCATGTAACATCCCACAACCAGCGCCGAGAAGATACTGCGCGCTCCCTGGATCGTCACCGACGACCACGGAATCGACTTGATTAAAACGCCTCCGGTGCTGAAACAGACCGCCGATAACAGTACGCGGACCGTTCCCCGCAGACTTTCCGCATTCATTTTTTTATCACTCATATCCATTCCTCCCATCCGGGTTTCTGTCGTATTCTCCATCCGCGCTTCTGCCGTATTCTCCCATCCGTGCATCCGCCGCTTCCTATGAAATGAAAACATAGACCAGCACGAGTACTGCCAGAAACAGTACGTTTGCGACCGTAAACCACAGGAGGTAGTGCCATTTCGTCTTATTATAATTGTGCGCGTAGATCTTATAAGAGATCAGGCTCGCCATCGATGCGATGAGCGTTCCCAGTCCGCCCAGATTCACGCCGATCGTAAGATTCTTCAGATCGTGCGTAAAATCCGCCAGAAGCAGGGTCGCAGGAACATTGCTGATGATCTGGCTCGCCCCGATGCCGACCGCCAGTTCCCTACCCGCCACAAGACTTTGCAGGACAGACCTCACCGCCTCGATATTCCCCATATTGCCGATGAAGATGAAGAAACTGATAAACGTAAACAGCAGACAGTAATCCACCTGCAAAAACACCGCACGATCCGTAAAAATGAGTACAATGAGCACCACGGCGAGCATCAGCTCCCACGGAAGCACCCGCGCTACCGAAAGCAGGCTTAGCACAAAGAGCGCCAGATAAATCCCGTTTTTCTTCCTGCCGGCTGCTCCGGACGTCTGCAAAAGTGCCCCCGTCTCCAGCGAGATCCGGCGCTTGCCCGCGCTGAGCACGAACACGACAAGCAGCAGAAGCACACCTGACACGAGCGTATACGGCGCCATCCATCCGATAAATTCACCCAGCCCGGCACCGGAGATGCTGTAAAGATACAGATTCTGCGGATTCCCGACCGGCGTCAGCATGCTCCCCAGATTCGCTGCAAGCGTCTGCAGCACAAACGTTGTCACAATCAGCCGCTCCTGGTGGCATTTCTGCAGGATCGTGCACGCAAACGGCACAAACGTCAGAAGTGCGACGTCGTTTGTGATAAACATACTGGAAAAAAAGCACAAAAAAACAAGCACCAGCATCAGCTGCGCGGTATTTTTGGTCTTTGCCAGAAGCCGGCTGCCGATCGCATCGAACAGTCCGTTGCTCTGAAATCCTGCCACAATCAGCATCAGCGACAGCAAAATGCCGAGCACGCGCCAGTCAATGTAGTCCACGTACTGCCGGCCCGGGTGCACCCAGAATGCCGATGCCACAGCGAGGGCTGTGGCGATCGTGAGTACCGTTTCTTTTTTTATAAAATCTGTGATCTTCTGCAACATGTTGTCCATCATCTTTTCTGTTTCATTGTAAAAATTCCTTTCCTATTTTACTTCTCTTTTTTACACTTGCATAGGATTTTTTTCTGAAAAAGCGGCATACTACCACAAGATAGCCTGTTATCGCTGCATGCGCACAGCCGGTGTCTGGTATTTTCCCATGCACGGCTGCCCGCGCAGGAATGGAGATTTACGTGAAAAATACATTATCCTTACCTGTCACAAATGAAAACGGTTCCTATGAGATCCGCCTGGAGAGCATCGGCGGGCTGGGCGCCAATCTCTGCGGAAAAATGCTCGGAGAGCTCGGCGCGCTGTCGCTTTCGCTCAATTCCTTAAGCTTTTCCAGCTACGGCTCCGAAAAGCGCGGTTCACCGGTCAAGGCGTATGTCCGCTGGTGCGCCGATGACCGCCCGCTGCGCGTCAACAGCCCCGTGACCCGGCCGCATCTGCTCGGCATCTTTCACGAAGGACTGATCGGCACCTACCCGGTCTTGGACGGCGTCACCGTAGACACCAAAATCGTATTAAATACCCTCTTGTCCGCTGACGAAGCGGCAGATAAATACCATATTTCCATCGGAGAACTCTATTGTCTGGATGCGCTCGCACTTGCGATGGAAAGTCATTCCCGCATCAACATGGTCATGCTCGGTGCTCTGGTGCGCGCCAGCGGATTTATCCCGCCGGAAGCTGCCGAAACGCTCTGCCGCGATACGATCGGGAAAAAATATCCCGCACTCATCGAAGCCAATCTCGCGGGTCTGCGCCTGGGATATGAAAATGTCAAAATGGCTCAGGGCGACCGCAACCTCGCCCCTCTGCCGGACGCCCCGGCGGACCGGTATGCTTGGGGCTATGCCAACGCTCCGATCGGCGGCGTCAATCCGCGGATCGGAAGCACCGTCTCCAACGATCTGACCGCCTCGCGCGAAGGGTACATTCCCCTTTTTATTCAGGAAAAATGTATCAACTGCGGACTGTGTGACACGGCATGCCCGGATATGGTCTTCCAGTTTGCTCCCGGCACCTACCGCGGAAAAAACTGCATGGTCAACCAGGGACTTGACTACTATCACTGCAAGGGCTGCCTGCGCTGTGTGGAAGTCTGCCCCACCAATGCGCTCGTGACGGCTCTCGAAAAAGATTACCCGGAAAAACCGCATTTTCTTCCGAATCAGCATCTGCTGCCCGACGCCATCCGCTATCAGACCGTCGGTGCGAATTCCTGGATCACGAGCGATTCTTTTACCGACGAAAAGCGGGTCGACGGAGGCGTCGTATAAATGCAGGCAGCACCCGTGAATCGTACCGGCGCACAGCGTCTGCAGAATGGAGAATGATATGGAAAAACAAAAAATTATGTATGACAGCGGCAATGAGCTTGCTGCATTTGCCGCAAAGCAGATCAACTATCACGTCATGGGGTATTATCCGATCACGCCCTCTACACAGATTGCGGAAAATCTGGATGTCATGGGCGCGGAGGGGCTTCACGACATTGCCCTGATCGCCGCCGAGGGAGAACACAGCGCCGCCGGCATCTGCTACGGCGCCTCAGCCGCTGGAGGCCGTGTATTTAATGCCACCAGCGCCAACGGGCTTTTGTACGCCTTAGAACAGTTTCCGGTGCAGTCCGGCACACGCATGCCGATGGTCATGAATGTTGCATGCCGCACGGTTTCCGGCCCTTTGTGCATCAAAGGCGATCACAGCGACGTCATGTATCTGCTCAACACAGGCTGGATCATTCTTTTTGCCGATGAACCGCAGAAAGTCTATGATTTTAACCTGCTCGGTCTAAAGCTTGCCGAGGCTGTCCGTCTCCCGGTCGCAGTCGCGTTCGACGGCTTTTTTACGAGCCATCAGAAGCGCAAGTGCCTTGTATTTGAGAATGATGACACCGTCACCCGCTATATCGGGGAAAAGCTTTCCTGTGACAACCCGAAGGTCTCCGCATTTGCCGGCACCGGCACCTGCGGCGCCGCCGGGGAGCTTCCTTACGCCAGCGTCTTAGATCTCGCGCATCCGGTTTCCATCGGTTCCTATATGAACGAGCCGGATGTCATCAATAACCGCTACCAGCTCCATCTCGCCATGGAAGCCGCGAGAAACAAGCTGCCGAAGCTGTTTACAGAATATGCCGCCCTCTCCGGCAGGGAACTTTCCTTCTGCGGTGCCTACCGGCACGAGGACGCCGAGGTTCTGCTTTTCGTGCTCGGTTCCTCCTACCATACCGCCATGGAAGCCGTCGACCGGCTGCGGCAGGACGGCATAGCGGCAGGCGTGATCACCCTCTACGTTCTGCGCCCGTTCCCCGCTAAGGAACTTCGGGTGCTCTGCCACAATGCTTCCACGATTCTGGCAGCAGACCGGCAGGACAGCTACGGCGCCGGGGGCGGCAACATGTCGCTTGAATTAAAGGCCGCTCTCTCTTCCCTGCCGCACCCGCCGCGCATTTTAAGCCGGATCTACGGTCTCGGCGGCAAGGACTTTTTCGTGGAGGACGCCATCGCCCTCTTTAAAGAGGCACTCTCGCCGGACGCCCCGGCGTTCGATTACTACGGCGTCACTGCGGGCACGGAAGCTTCGGATGCGGCAGATTCCGCAGGGACATCTTTCTCCGGGACAGACGCGGTGACGGCGGTTTCACACCCGGCAGCCTCTATCAACGAAGATATGATTTCAAGTGCCTCCGGCAGGGCTGACCGCACAATAGCGGACCAGGCTTCGGGCACTTCCGGCAAGGCTGACCAGTCGATGGCAGCTCCGGCGATGCAGCCGCAGTATTTTAAGCCTGTCACAAAGGAAGAATCCTCGCCGGGTCTCACCACCTGCACCTTTGATCCCGCAACCGGGAAAATGAAAGTCTCCGGCGGCTCCGTAAAAGATACGACCGCCATGCCGATGCGCGTCGCACCGGGACACGGTGCCTGCCCGGGCTGCGGCATTCCGATCAATGTGAACCTGCTGTTAAAGGGCATCGAGGGAAATGTCGTCCTGCTGTTTCAGACCGGCTGCGGCATGGTAGTGACAACCGGCTACCCCAAAACCGCGTTCCGCGTTCCATTTCTGCACAATCTGTTTCAGAACGGCGCGGCGACCCTAAGCGGCGTTGTGGAGGCGTTTCACCAACGCCAGAAGCGCGGGGAATACCCGGACGGCGAGATTACCTTTGTGATGGTGAGCGGTGACGGCGGCATGGATATCGGTATGGGATCGGCACTCGGCACCGCCCTGCGCGGTCATAAGCTGATCATTTTCGAGTACGATAACGGCGGCTACATGAATACCGGCTACCAGCTCTCCTACTCCACGCCGCTCGGCGCAAAAAGCTCTACTTCCCATGTCGGAAAGACGCAGTACGGCAAGAGTTTCTTCCATAAGGACACGCCGGAGCTGATGGCCGCGACGCACATTCCCTATGTCGCCACGGTCGCAGAATCGAATCCGGCCGATTTTATCCGGAAAGCGGCAAAGGCAGCCGCCTATTCCAGAGAGTTTGGCACTGCCTATATCAAGGCGCTGTCCGCCTGTCCGTTAAACTGGAATGATAAGCCCAATCTGGAGCGGAGCGTCATTGCTGCCGCCGTGGACTGCTGCTATTTTCCGCTCTACGAAATCGAACGTGGCATCACAGCGCTGAATTATGATCCTGCTTCGAGCAATAAGAAAATCCCTGTCACAGAATGGCTGGGTATGATGGGACGCACCAGGCATCTGCTGAAGGAGGAGTACCGCTCCGTGACCGAGGAGATCCAGAAGGAGATTGACCGGCGCTACGCCCGTCTTAAGGCGCGCGCCGAGCATCCGCTTCTGTAGACGCACAGAGGAGTTCCGGGCAGCAGGATGTGTGCCTGGAAGTTCATAGCCAGACTGGTAATTGAAAAAGGGGCAGGAATTTCTTCCTGCCGCGCTCCCCATTTCATTCTATGTCTCTTGCCACGCTTTGACACTCCGCGGGTGTGCCCGCAGCCCGCGGAGCGCTCAACTCCTGGAAAGACACGGAGCATCACAAATCAAAAGGCAAAAGGAAATTCGACCTCTTCTCCTGCAGAAAACGGAGATTCTCCGTATGTTTCCGTAACTTTAAAACTTGCGCCATTCCATCCGTCGATTTTGATCATTCCTTTTACACTTCCGTCTTCTGATGTAAAGTTCAGTTCTCCATTTCCGTTATTCACAAAGCTTCCTTCCATTTCTCCCTGTCTGTAAATAGAGATCACCGCTTCATCTTTTCCTTCCCAATTCTGTCTGGTGATCAGGGAACTGTATATATCACCGGTTCCCTGATTATCTACAAAGGTTCCGTACTTTGCGGAAACTTCCGGCATAGCAAAGTCTTCCCCTTTTATCTTCGCCAGCTCTCTTGCAAGAACATACGCCCTGTTTTTTGTAATTTCCTCCAGATAAGAGTCCTGTAAAAGCGGATACATACTACCATTTTCTTCTCTGGAACCAATATTTAATAACCAGATCCATGCAGAAACTGGAGACTGAAATCGATGTACCGCTTTTTGACAGAAATAATAAAAAGATTCAGTTAAACGATAATGGAAAGTTGGTTGCCAGATATGCAAGACAGATTGTTTCTCTCGAAAACGAAATGAAAGATGCCGCACTTCGTTTGGAACAGTCAAAACATATCCTATCCATCGGCAGCATTGCTCCTGTACCAATCAGAGAATTTCTGCCTCTATTTGCTGACTATTGTGTAGGAAAAACACTCCAGTCAGAAATACGGGATGAACAGACTCTGCTTAACGGTTTATATACTAACAAATATCAGTTGGTTGTATTAAACAGACCACTTGAGAATGAGAATTGTATTTGCCTCAAAACTTTTAGTGAGCGCTTATATTATTGTTTTCCACCTGTAGATCATCCAACCAACAAGGATGGCGTCTATTTTTCTGAAATTAATGGAATTACAATGCTTATGCCATCCGAGGTGGGATTCTGGCGTGACGTAGTAAAAAAATATATGCCGGATTCCCAGTTAATTGAACAGAACACAAACGAAGAAATCAATACGATTGCCGAAAATTCTTCTTTTGCTTCATTCAATACAGATGTTGGAATCCGGTATAACATTTTAAGACCAAATAGAATCGAAATTCCTATTTTAGATGATGCAGCAGCTACATATTATTACTGTATCTGTCTGAAAGATTCTTATATTGGAAATGCGCTGATTCATAAACTACAGTTTCAATATCAGAAATAATATAAAATAGAGATTCTGCATTATTGAAATTCCACAACTTCAGATTTGTTAAACTTATTAATATTCTATCACAGGCACATCTGAAATTCTATTCAAATTCATTTATCTCAGTCGAGGATGCAGAATGATTTAAATATCTCAACATAGGCATACTTCTTATTGGACACGGAATCTTCCTTGTAAGAAAATTGGCAGTTGTATATAATGGTTACAGACCACGGAAGCAGTGGAATAATCAGAAGGAAATGGACAGTTATGAATTATGAGGGTATTTTAGAGTTTAAAGGAACGTGGAGAAAGTATCAGGCAAGGGTTTTGGAGCATGCAGACAGATACATGTCAGATGGAAAAATACATATTGTCGCGGCACCTGGTTCCGGGAAAACGACATTGGGAATTGAACTGATCCGCAGGATGAACGGAAAAGCACTGATTTTGGCACCATCCATTACGATCCGGGAGCAGTGGGTAGCAAGAATTGAGGAAGCTTTTTTATGTGAGGGCATACAGGGGGAAGATTTTCTTTCACAGAATTTAAAACAGCCAAAGGCGATCACGGTTGCAACCTATCAGGCATTGCACAGTGCCATGACAAGATTTCAGGGAACGCAGGAAGATGCAGGGACGGAGAGTGGCACAGGCACAGACGAGTGCTTAGCGGAGAATGAGATAGAAGAAGTAGATTACAGCGGTTTTGATCTGGTTGGAGCGATGAAAGAGGCAGGAATCGAAGTGCTCTGTCTGGATGAATGCCACCATCTGCGAAGCGAATGGTGGAAAGCGTTAGAAGATTTCAAAAAACAGGTGGACAACCTAAAAATCATAGCGTTGACCGCAACACCGCCGTATGATTCCACACCGGCTATGTGGACGCGGTACATGAATATGTGTGGAGAGATTGATGAAGAGATCACGATACCGGAACTCGTAAAAGAGGGAAGTCTCTGCCCGCATCAGGATTATGTCTACTTCAACTATCCGACAAAAGAGGAAGAGCAGGAAATCAGACGTTTTGAAGAACGCAGCAAAGCAATGACAGAAAAAATTATGCAGGATACACAGTTTCTTACATATGTGAGAAGCCATAAGGGGTTCAGTGGACAGCTCTCGGATGATCTGCTGCTGGATAATCCGTCATATCTGGCATCACTGTTGATTTATTTACAGAGCAAAAATGTTGCATTTCCGTCCAGATTACAGAGACTTTTGGGAGCAAAAAAATTACCGGCCATGAATGTGCAATGGATGGAGCGTCTGTTACAGGGATTCTTGTATGATGATGTGGATTCATACCTGTGTGACAAGACATATCGTGAATTGTTAATTGCTGATTTAAAATCCAGTGGTTTGATAGAAAAGAAAAAAGTCGTCATGACAAAAAGTGCGGCAGTGGAAAAAATGCTTACCAATTCCCTTGGAAAATGTAACAGCATCCGTGATATTGTGTTCCATGAATATGAGGCATCCGGTCAGGATTTAAGGCTGCTTGTTTTGACAGATTACATCCGGAAAGAATATGAAAAAGCCATTGGAAATACAGAATACGACGTAAACTCGCTTGGAGTACTTCCGTTTTTTGAAATGCTCCGTCGTGAAAATGAAAAGAAAAACAAACAAATCCGTTTTGGTGTACTCTGTGGGACGATTGTGATCATTCCGGCAGAGGCAAGAGAGGCATTAGAGCAGGCGATTGGAACGAGTGGAAAAGTCACATTCAGCAGGATCGGAAATCTTTCTGAAACGGATTATCTTAAAGTGACAGCTGTTGGAAATGCACATTTTCTGACAGGGGCAGTAACCGATGTTTTTTCAAAAGGCTATATGCAGGTGCTGATCGGCACAAAATCACTGTTAGGGGAAGGATGGGATTCTCCGTGTATCAATTCCCTGATCCTTGCAAGCTTTGTTGGCTCATTTATGTTGAGCAACCAGATGAGAGGGCGTGCCATCCGTGTGATGAAAGAACAGCCGGAAAAAACAAGTAACATCTGGCATTTAGTCTGCTTAAGACCATGGAATGAAGTACTGAAGGCAGATGACAATCAGATCAGCGAAGATTACAGTATGCTGGAACGAAGGATGGAACATTTTCTGGGTCTGCATTACACAGAAAATACGATTGAAAATGGAATGAAACGGTTGTCAGTTATTAAAACTCCATTTAATAAAACGAATATTGACAGGATAAACAGGCAAATGCTGAAAATGTCGGGACAGCGCGATACGTTAAAAGACCGTTGGAACAGTGCACTGGCAGTCTATGACAAAATGGATATTGTGGATGAGACAGAGGTAAAAGACAAATTTGTTACAAGTGTTGTTTTCTGGGATGCGATTCTTACAATGATCCTGTCAGGAATTATACTCCTGATTGGGGCGATTGGGGCAGGTGTTGTTGCGGCAGCGTCCAGAAATGGACATTTAGCCGGAATTTGCTATTTCTTCATTGCTGCCGGACTGACTGGAATTATGATACGTTTCCCGAAAATTTTCATGCTGGGCAGTCCGCTAAAAAGATTAAAGGCATTTGGAAATGGAATCCGCAAAGCATTAGAGGAGCAGCAGCTTCTGGAAGAAACGCACTGCAAAGTAGTGGCAGAATCGCATGGACCAGATAACCATATTATTTATCTGTCCGGTGGAAGCGGAAGAGATAAAGCGTTGTTCGCACAGTGCGTCAATGAATTTTTTGATGTGATCGACAACCAGCGCTACATACTTGTGAAAAGAAAAGGACACAAAGGACTGAACGGTTTCTATGCCATTCCGAATTGTTTTGCGAAAAAGAAGGAGGATGCGGAACGTTTTGAAAAATGCATGCATCCGTATATTGGAAACTATGACTGTGTGTATACAAGAAATGAAAAAGGAAGAGAACTTCTGTTAGAAGGCAGGGTGAAGGCACTTGCCAATCGGGAGGAGCGGTGTATTTCCCGCAAAAAAGTAAAAGGGGCGTTAGAATAGAAAACATATTGACAACGAAATATAAAAAATAGAACTGTTTGTTTTCAGGAGAGCTTCCGCTTGTTGTCGCTGGCAGCGGTACTAAAATTCTGAAAACAAATCAGTTCTATTTTTTATTCATTCAAGGATGTGCAGCATGCAATATCCAAGTTGTGAAAATCTGCTACATTACATCCGTTAATCTGGAATTTACAGAACCATTTCCCATAACAAAGATGAAATAAATGGTTAACTTATGTCTATTGCATTTTGGCGTTTAATCCATAATACATACGTTTGATATATTACTAGACAATGTATTGCTATCCCAAGTACAAGTCTAACCGTGCTATTCATAGACAGATACTGATTTGTTAGACTGTTTTACCATACCATATCTGACTGGCTATTACAATAACTGCCCAGCCTCCGCCTACCGTATGCCACCTGTTGTCTAACAAAACATAACCGCGCGAAGCCGATGTCTGAGTCGGCATCTACCCTGTTTTCAATAGCAGATGCCGGCGAGTTCGGTTCGCGCGGTTTTATATTGTCTGTGAAACGGAGAGCCACCAGGGGCTCTCTTCCCATAGCCGCAGAGACGGCGCGCTAGTTCTGCTTCCTCCTGCGCTCCATACGTGTCTCTGCAACGTAAAGTACAAGATATGCCACCGCCGCATACAAAAGCGTGAGTACCATCACAGCAATATTCGGTCCGATGGCAGCTGGATCTGAAAGAGAATGAAGTAATGCCGGAACCATGATGACCATAACCACCAGACCGGCGGGCAGCACTGTTTTCCTTAAGAAATGAACCACCTCATATTTTGTCCGGCAGCCACTGAAAAGCACGCACGCCGCACAGATACATACTATAAGGATGATGGACGGGCAATCCACATACCACCCGATCTTCGCCTGCGACAAACCAAATGTCAGAAAGACTGCCACTGCGAGCAATGCGATTCCCACCAGCCCCTGCCATCTGCCTGCATTTTTATTATTCTGATTCTCCTGCATTAAATGTTTCATATTTTCTTCCGCCTTTCCAAGATATTCTTCGGAAGGAAGCTTCTCACCCGACAGAAGTTCGTTTACATTGATGTCCAGCACCTCACAGAGCGGCGACAGATATGCTATGTCCGGCATCCCGTTCCCGGTCTCCCACTTGGATACCGTCTTGTCACTGATGCCAATCTGTTCTGCCAGTTCTTTCTGCGTCAAACCTTTTTCCTTTCTCAATACTGCGATAAATGTTCCGATCCTCGTCTGATCCATATACTTCCTCCATTTTCCGAACAGGTCGCTGTCCACCGTTCCGAGGGACCTGTCATGCTTTTGTAAAGCTGCAGCTTTATAGCTACACCTTAGTTCACCGACCCGTAAAGTGCAATCCCTTCACCGTAGAATACGCTCTATAAAGCAAAGAAAGCCGCGTAGATTATCTCCCTGCGCGGCTTTTTCTCCTACTCCATATATTCCTGCACCAGCGTCTTATACTGCTGCACCTTATTGGCAATCCCGCCCTGATTGTAGCGGTCGACTTCCGCCGTCACCGTAATCTGCATCTTGCGGTCTTTTCCAAGCATCTTATTGCCGGAAAGATCCTGTGTGATCTCCGGCATAATCAGCGTAATCTGATATTCAATGCTTCGCAGAATCTGATTCTCATCGATCACATAGGTCGCCGTCATATCCTCGTAATGTGCCTGCTTGTGCTGCTGGACGGATAGCGCCGCCGTCTTCACGGCGTTCTCGTCTGCCCCGCTTTTTTCATAAAAAGCATAGGACTTCTCCACCTGTGCCACCTGATTCTCCCATGCCTCCTCTAAATATTCCTGCGTAAAAGAGCAGGTAATCTCCACAGCCCCGTCCTCTGTGACACGCTCCAGGTCTTCCACATCTGTCCCGTCGTAACCCAGATCTGTCACCATTTCATAATCAGGAATGACGGTGTTCTCCCGCTGCTGTGGCAGTATCTGCTCCCACTCACCACTCCAGTCAATGTAATGATACAGATTCCTCCCGTCACAGAACTGCTTTAAATAGAGTCTTGTCCCGTCCTCATCCGTCGTGTAGTGTTCGCTTATCCAGTCACCTGTCAGCATATCCGCCCAGGCATGCATCGTCTCTCCTCCGGCGCTTCCGTTCTGCTTCCAGCGATATTCATAGGAAAGCTGCAGATTGTCCACTTTTCCCAAATTCCACATGGCAACCTGAATCTCTCCGAGTTCTCCTCTTCCCGTACTGTTCTGACGCAGTGCGCCAAATATCAGCACACCGGCAAATACAACGACTGTCAGTATCCGCAGCTTTCTTTTTTCCATAGCACTATCCTCTATGCCAGCAATCCCAATGTTTCAAATGCCCGATAAATTCCATCGTCGTCGATGGACGATGTAACCATGTCCGCCCGTTCCTTGACTTCTTCTCGCGCGTTGCCCATCGCAATACCGATTCCTGCGTATTCCATCATCTGAAGATCATTCGGACCGTCTCCCACGGCAATGGAATCCTCTCTCGCAATGCCGACCGCATTCAGATAGCGCTCCATGCCGGTTGCCTTATTGATTCCGTTGATGCCAATCTCGCCCGCATATTCTCCCATACCTTCCAGACTGATCGCCACCGTGTCAAAGTAAGGCTCCAGATCCGCATGTACCTTAGCCACCGGAAACGGCGCATTATAATATAGAAGCTTTTCATTTTTCGGATTCTTCCAAGGCTCTTCCGTCAGATGCATGTTTCCAGTGAGACGCACAAGGCGCTCCTCGCTCATCCCCATCTTTCGGTAGATCTCTAAGATTCCCTCACTGCTGCGGCGGTTCAGCACCACACCGTCGTCCGCCTGATAGCAAAACAGGAATCCGTTGCCCTCCAGATAATCGTAAACGCTCTTCCTGTGCTCCTCATCAATATATGCGTGATAAATTTCCTTCCCATCGGCGATCACAAACACGCCTGCCGCGCCGACAATCCCGGAAAACCCAAGTTCCAACAGCTCATCATAAATCTGGAAACGGCTTCTTCCCGTACAGACGACCATCTTGTGACCGTTCGCCTTCGCCCTGCGGACCGCCTCTTTGGCAGATTCCGGTATCTCTCCCCGGTCATTGACCATCGTGCCGTCCACATCCAGAAACACCACTTTTTTATGGTTATTTATCATTTCTGCGCTCATATTTTCCTGTCCTCTTCACGATTGCTTTTATGTACATGATATGTTGTTTTGGGGATGGAATCAAGCTATTTTAAACGTTATATGGAAAAAAGTATCTTTATTTTTTCGACTCCCACCTTACCTGTCCTTCCTATAGCTGCCGGATCGGCTGCTGTTCTTGCACCTGATCGTACATTTATCAATGATCGTGCCATCATAGAAACTCTGCTGCGCTTCCTGTATCAATTTATCTGCTATAATTATTTTTTCTATATTTCAGCGGTGATACCGCATATGCCTTCTGGAAACTTCTGATAAAATAGCTTACATTCTGATAGCCGCTCTGCATGGCTACATCCGTAACCGGGATATCGGTGTCCTGTAACAGCTGCTTTGCATGCTCCAACCGCAGGTATGTTACATATTGTGACAGTGTAATATGAAAATGTTCCTTAAAATACCTCGATATATATTTTTCCGAGAGATGAAACTGTTCCCCAAATTCCCTCAGCGATATCTTTCCTGTAAAATTCTGCTGTATATAGGAAACCATCTCTTTTTCTACTGTATTTCTGCCACTTGTATCATTTTCTATTACAAATCCTTTCTTCCACATTTCAAGAATAAATTGTAAAAGAATTATTTTTGTTCTGACCTGTGTCGCTATTTTCGATTCGCTTTCTTCCTTTTTTGCCATATATATCTCAATCAGCTGTTCGCACAGTTCTTTTGCTGTATCCTTTACTCTTGGACATATCATCAAGTGACCGCTATTTAATGGTTCAAGCAATTTTTCATCTAACATGTCATCTGTACGAAAAGATATATACTTTAACGGAAATAGGAAGGTATAATAATCCACCGTACCGCTCTGTGATCCCATAAGATGCAGATTGCCCGGCGACACCACAAACGCTTCTCCTGTTTTTCCAATATAGCTCTCTCCGGATATACTTACCGTCAGAAAACCGCTTCTTACATATATAATTTCAAATTCATCATGCCAATGCACCGGTATCTGAAATGAGCGCCCCGCATTCTCTATATGATATGTGCTAAATGGATCGTCCTTTGTGCCATGTGGTTTGTTTTCCTTCAATTCAAAGTACATATTCTCTCCTACAGTTCTACAAGACTCTTACTTTTCCATTTTCCGCTTTTCCATCTAAACACCATTCCAACAGCTCTCGCACACTCATCCGCTGCCATAGCAATATATGCTCCTACAGCCTGAAGTCCCATATGAATTCCAAGAAAATACGTTCCGCCAACTGCAAACAGGTACATAAATATCGCACCCATGATAACCGGGAAAATTGCATCTCCACTGGTTTTTAACGCCTGTCCATATACAAGATTTGTCACCCTTCCAAACTCAAGAAATATATCTACTATCAACAGCTTTACCACAAGATTTATCATTTGTGTATCATCCGTAAATATATGAATGATAAAATGTCCGGACATTGCAAATGCCGCAGAGAAGCACGTTGCTGTTATAAGACCATATATCGCAGCTTTTCGCGTCCCCCTGTCACATTCTTCAAACTCCTTTGCCCCAATTCTCCAGCCAGTCATAATAGCATTGGCCTGTGCAAGTGCAGCTCCTATACAATACGAGAAATTTGCTATCTGCATAGTATACGAACGTGCTGTAACATTCATTCCGTCTGCATCCATCTGATTCATGAATCGTACTATCAGCGTCATTGCCACATTATAAAGTGCTGTTTCTAATGCAGAAGGAAAACCTATCTTAACGATCTGCGCAAGTATCTTCCGGGGCGGAATCCGCTCCGGGCTCTGCTTTGCTTTTATAAGTACCGCGCCCATGCCTGCTACAATCATTAGATTTACAACCCTTGAAATAACTGTGGCAACAGCAACTCCCATTACTCCCCAGTTAAACACAAACAAAAATACCGAATTAAGTATTATATTAATAAGATTTCCAACAACCGTTCCTATCAGTGAGTGCTTTGTATATCCAAACACTCTCAGATAACTGGAATAAATAGGAATCAGTGCATTTAAAAAACATGCGCCTCCAACAATTTTAAGATATGTTTCCGCTGGCTCAAACAAAGCCGGGGCAATACTTACTATTCTAAGTATTCCACCAGAAAAAACAGCAAGAATAACAGACATCAGGATGCCCATCACTGCATTAAACATCAGTCCAAGCTGTCTGGCCTGATAGGCAACTCCAGGTCTTCCCGCTCCGATATTTTGTGACATAACCGCTACCATACCTGATGATATTACGCCGAACATGATGATAAAAACGCCTATATATGTATTTGCTGTTCCAACAGCTCCCACAGCCTGGTCACTTACAGATGATAACATAAGTGTATCAACCATACCTGAAAGCATATAAAATAAAGTCTCTACGCATATCGGCACAAATAGCTGTGTCAATGTTTTTCTTTCAGCTGCCATATTTTCTCCTCAGATGCTCCTTAGATGCTAACGTAATCTATATTATCAATAATACGATATATTTGCATATATTTCTTGTATAATATCATACAAAAATTGCACTATTTCTACTATACAGTCTGTGAGAAATCTACGGACAATCTATTGGCTATGTTTCGTAATAACTGTTTTCCATACACTGCTGCTTTCCATTTATTTTTCTTCTCCGCCCGGGCAGCTACACCATCTGCACCAGCCATACATTGCTCCGCACCATGCGGTATCCGATCGCCACCTTAATCAGCTCGGTCGCCTGCACCAGAAAGTACACGCTCACAATGCCAAGTCCTGTAAAACGTGCCAGTACAAACGCGGCCGGCACGACAACGATCCACGTGAAAACAGAGTCAAACAGGAACGTAACCATCGTCTTTCCGCCCGAGCGCAGCGTAAAGTACGACGCATGGCTGAACGAACAGAACGGCATAATCATCGCCGATACGGCGATAAAGCTTGTCGCAAGCGCCTTGATCTCCTCCGTTGTATTGTAGATCTGCGGGAAAAATCCTCCGACCACCAGCATAAGACCTGCCACGATCACGCAGCAGAACACGCTGAACACGATCATTTTGTTGTCTGCGTCCTTTGCTTCTTCCAGCTCGCCGGCGCCCAGATACTGTCCGACCACGATACTGATGCAGGAACCAAGCTGCAGATAGATGATGTTGAACAGGTTTGTGATTGTCGTCGCGATATTCAATCCTGCCACAACCTCCAGTCCGCGGACGGAATAGCACTGTGTGACCGCTGTCATACCCGCCGCCCACAGAACCTCGTTGAGCATCAGCGGAAATCCTTTCACGATAATCGCCTTCAATTCCTCTCCCGGAATGCCAAATCCGGTATAGGCGCCCTTTAAATACAGGTTCTGTCCGGTATGGCTGTGCGCCCAGACAATAATGATGAACGCCTCGATGTAGCGTGCAATCACCGTCGCAAGCGCGGCGCCGGCAACACCAAGCTCCGGGAACGGTCCGATTCCGAAGATCAGAAGATAATCTAACAGCGCATTGCTTCCCACAGCGACAAAGCTCGCAACCATCGGCACCATCGTCTGTCCCGTCTCCTTGATATTCGTCGCATACGCCTGGTTGACCGCAAACGGAACCAGTCCCACTACCATAATCCCAAGATACTGGAGTCCATACCCAAGCGCCACATCCGTCGCCCCGTTTCCGGCGGTATCCGTCAGATAAAGCGAGATCAGATTGTCCCCGCACGTTAAAAACAACAGAATGGTAAGCCCCGTCACAAGCAGCGCCGCATATAACTTAAACCGGAAGGAATACATATGTCCCTTGTGATTTCCCTTGCCGTAATACTGCGCCCCGAAAATACTGGCTGCCGAAACCGCGCCGAAAACCGCCAGATTGTATACAAAAATGAGCTGGTTGACGATGGCAACCCCAGACATCTGTTCCGTGCCAAGCTGTCCCACCATGATGTTATCCAGAAAGCTGACGAGATTCGTGATCGCATTCTGTACAATCATGGGCAGTGCCAGATATAAATATCTTTTATAAAATGCCCGGTCTCCGATATATTTTCCCTTAAATTCTGCTAATTTCATAAGTTTTTTCCTTCTATAAGATCTCTTCTGTGTTTATCTGACCATCTTAACATCTTCCCGCAAAAAAAGCACTGTTTTTTTGAAAAACAGTGCCATTTCCCGCCTGCCGCCCATTGCTGCTGCTCTATCGCAGCCGCTCAGAACAGATCCAGCATATTGTCCAGATAAATTTTTTCCCTGACGTGCAGCTGATACTCAGGTTTCGTCATATAGTAGAGAAGAAACTCCAGAATCAGCGCACTGCCAAGTCCCCGTCCCTCGATCTTGAACTGGGAAAATCCCATGGGCAGGTAGACATTTTTGATGGCGTCTGTACCGATAAATCCCGGATTAGCCATCGCTTTGGAAAACAGATAGCCGTCCTCTGCATCCGGAGCCGCGCAGTGATGCTCCGCGCCGCTTTCTCCGAGATTTTTGCGGCTGACGGCTTCGTAACAGCGCTTCCTGTCCCTGCAGCCAAACCAGCAGCATTCATTGCACAGAAATTCCACTTTGTCCCTCTGCCATCCGGTCAGCGTATCCCACTGCGCAAACGCCTTATTCAGCCGGAAATCCGGCACGACATAGCGGAAATCCTCCCGGTTGATCTCCCCCCGAAGATCCTCAAAATCCGTCAGAACCTTGGTGGTCGAGGAGACAAAGTAGAACCCCGGATACTGCTGCTTTAAATACGCCAGCAACAGATCCGAGTGAACGATCACTCCGTTTCCTTGATCCCCGCCTTCCTCAAACAGGACGCACAGAGCATTACATTTCCGGTCCGAAAGATGCTCCTCCCGAAGCAGAGAGTTGCTGAAGGTGAGCCGGGCAGAGATTCCGTACTCCCGCAGCAGCACCAGAACCTCCGCAGGGTCGTGATCCCCGAACCCGACGCGTCCGCCTCCCCAGAGACAGTCCGCCGGTGCGCCATAGATCGATCCGATGTCGCACCAGTCATAAAAATATTCCCTGTGCTCATAAAACAGCGGCAGAAACACACGATACAGTTCATAAAACTCAAACAGCCCCGGAAGGTGATAGTATGCGGTATCTTTTTTTAATGAAGCCATATCTGCCTCGTCACCTCGTTGATTCCTGGCCTAGGCAACCGTGATCAATTCGTACTCGCGGGTTCCGAAACCTAAGGCTGCGGCTGCCTCGATCGTGTGTACGCCATGTCTGGATTCGATTCGCTCGAGCAGATGATCTCTGCCCGGATCGTCACTCGCATAGACCAGATCAAGGCATGCCTGATCAATTGCAATCGGATCTGTCGAAATCAGGATACCCATATCCTTCATGCACGGATCCTCCGCCACTGCACAGCAGTCACAGTCAACCGACATATTTTTCATGACATTGACATAGACTGCATTCCCCTTAAAGTAATCAACAACGGAAGATGCCGCATCCGCCATAGACTCCAGGAAAGAGTCGTGGTCTGCCGTCCAGATATCTTCCGGCTTTCCTGCACCATGAATATATGCCTTACCGGCGGAAGATGCAATGCCGATCGAAAGCTGTTTGAGCGCTCCGCCGTATCCCCCCATCGGATGTCCCTTGAAATGGGAAAGAACCAGAAGCGAATCATAATCCGCAAGGTCTTTTCCTACAAAGTTCTTCTGAATGACTTTGCCGTTCGGGATCGCAAGCTCCAGATCCGGTCCCTCCGCATCCAGAAGATCGACTTTAAAATACCGGCTCCATCCATGTGCCTCCAGCGTCTTTTTGTGCTTGGCAGTTGTATTACGCTCTCCTTCGTATGCGGTGTTGCATTCCACAACGGTACCGCCAACGTAATCAATGACCGGCTTCCAGAATTCCGGTTTTAAAAAATTCTGGTTGCCCGCCTCGCCGGAGTGAAGCTTGATCGCCACTTTGCCGTCCAGCTTCTTCCCAAGAAGCTGATACATTTCTAATACCTTCTCCGGACTGATTTCTTTTGAAAAGTATACTTTTGCTTTTTCACTCATATACAGAATCCACCCTTTCTCCTGACTCAATTCCAACATCGCTGTTTGGAACGTATGTTCCATTCATTACTTCTATTTTAAAGAGTCATGACGGAAATTTCAAGGTCGCAGACGGGATTCCTGTCTTTCATTCTTTTTCAGCGCAATCCTTACCACATTGGCGGCATTGAATTGCAGATCCGCCAGGGTAATCGTATAGCCGTCCTTTTCCGCTCCGGTACGGACTGCTTCCACAAGATCGTCCACATTCTTCTGGCAGCCCGGCATCTGAATGTCGTTTCCCGCATAGATGCAGCCGGTCGACGCGGAGATCGGATACTTCGCCTTGTATTTTCCGGTAATGAGCGGCACCTCCTGTGATGTGAACCAGTCAGTCATCACGACGCCGTCAAATCCCCACTCATCCCGCGCCATGCCCTGGATCAGTGCGTGGTGATTTGCCGTATGTACGCCGTTTAACAGGTTGTAGGAAGTCATGATCGAGAACGGATGGGACTCCTTTACCGCGATCTCAAATCCCCGCAGATAGATCTCGCGGAGCGCCCGCTCGCTCACATGCGCATTTGTAAAATACCGGTTCTCCTCCTGGTTGTTCACAGCAAAATGTTTGATTGTCGTTCCTTTTCCCGGATGCTTCTGCACGCCGTTCGTCATCGCCGCCGCAGTCTTGCCGGAGAGTACCGGATCCTCGGAATAATATTCAAAATTTCTTCCGCACAGCGGATTGCGGTGAATGTTTAGCGCCGGAGCCAGCCACAGATCCACATGGAACTGTTCCATCTCCGCACCGACCATATCTCCCGCCTGCGCCACAAGCTCCTCATTCCAGGACTGTGCGAGCGCCCAGCCGATCGGGATTGCCGTGCAGTATTGATAATAATCATCCACCTCTGCCGGATCCAGATCCGGTGCAAACGGTGCGAAGCTGTCTCCCATGCCTTCTCCGCCCGGAAGCAGGGTTCCGTCTTTTTTCGTCTTAAAATGCGGCTGCAGGCGCAGTCCTGCCGGTCCGTCCGCAAGGATCAGCCCTTCGATTCCTCGCGGCTCCCTGAGGATCGACGTCGTATCTCCCGCAGCGCCCGGCACGCAGTAGGAAGCATTGCCGACCACGCTGTCGTTGTCCGCACGCAGCGTGCCGACGCAGAGCTGCGCCAGTTCCTCCACGGTCAGCTGTGACACCAGCTCCTCCACTGTGCAGCGTCCGGCACGCACATCTGCCGCCGTAAGTTTTCCGGTCTGTTTTGTCCGGTACTCCTCCCGCGCGCCCTGATAATGAATCTGCTCCGTAGAAATCCCTGTTCCGTCCAGAACGATGTGCGTTGTGTCATCCGACACTCCCGTTCTTCTCCGCTCTGCCAGCTTTTTCGCGTTCGGCGTGATCTCCGTAAACGGCACATCCTCCGCAAACAGGTTTTCTCCTTTCCGGATTACTTTCTCTTCCTCCACGGTCAGAACTGCTGCCGCCTGCGTGTCGCGGGAACTGCTGCCCACGCGGAGAATGTAATCTCCCTGCTCCAAAATCCATGCCGCCTGCTCCGTCACATAGCACGCCAGATTCCGGACCGGAAATGAAAAGGTGATCCGCTGCACTTCCCCGGGCGCTAAGAGCTTTGTCTTCCGGTACGCCACAAGTTCCTGATACGGTCTGTCGATCACATTTCCGGGCGCCGTCGCATAGACCTGCACGACCTCTTTTCCGGCATATTCTGTTCCTGTATTCTGCACCGTAACCACGACTTCCATGCAATCTCTGTTCTGTCTGACTTCCTCCGTGCGGATCGCAAACGTCGTATAGGATTTTCCATAGCCAAAGCAATACTGCGGTGCCACGTCAAACGTATCAAAATAGCGGTAGCCCACATAGACGCCTTCCGTGTAAAACGCATCGTGCGCGCTCTTCTCATCCCGGAACAGCTTTGAGGACGGGTAATCCTGATAATCCTTCGCCCAGGTATCCGCGGTCTTGCCGGACGGATTCACCCTGCCGGTCAGCACATCCAAAAGCGCGTCCCCGCCAATGTTGCCGAGCTGGTTCATTAAAAGCACCGCACCGATGCCTTTGATTTCGAGCACCGCACCAAGATCCATGACACCGCCGATATTCAAGACCACGACCACCTTATCGTAAGCCTCTGCAAGCATTTTCAGATTCTGCTTTTCCTCGTCGAACAGCAGATAATCTCCCGCTTCACAGCTACGGTCCGCGCCTTCCCCGGAATTTCTGGCAATCACGTACACTGCCGTATCCGTATCCGAATGTCTTATATTTTCCTCTGTGATGAGTACCGGCGCCGGCTCGCGATACGGCTGGTCGAACGCCACCGTGAAAACCGGCGCTTTTCTTCTTGCCGCTTCCTCCCTGGCCCACGCAAGGTAGGCTTCCTTATCCCGGGCGACCTTCTCCTCCTGCCGCTTCAGCCAGTCCTCCGTGGTCACGGTATATCCCGCATGTACAAAGCCCTCTTCGATCGTCACATTGTCTCTGGTGTTGACCTCGCCGGAGCCGGTACCGCCCTTGATGGTTCTGCGCGCGCCGTTTCCGTACAACGCAATGTTTCCTGCCGTCTGAAGCGGAAGTGTTCCGTCATTCTCCAACAGCACCATACACTCCCCGGCAAGCTCTCTCGCCAGCCTCTTGTGATCGATCTCCCGCTGTTCCACCTCCGTGGATCTGGTTGCAAATATTTCCGCCATCATCATTCCCCCTGCAAAAATTTTTGAAAAAACTCACACTCTGTCCGGTTACACTTCTCTGCCTGCTTCGACCGCATATCCAGGTGAAACACATGTCCCAGTTCATGACTGCTGTCCCCGTAAAACAGAAATTCATGCGGTACACTGCACTCCAGAAATTTTTTCTGCAAAATGGGTGCCTGTCCCTGCAAAAAATCTCCGGTGCAGGTCATAAAACAGGTCGGCAGATACTCCGGCGTTATATGCTCTGCCACAGAGATCCTGGCAAGTTCCTCCGCCGTACCGCCATCCGGCAGATAGTCCGCCATCAGCTTCATCGTAAGATCATCCGGTTCATTCTGCGGGTCAATCTCATATGCCCCGCAGTTGAATGCAACCGCTCTTAACTTAAGCCCTTCCGGAATCTTGAAATCGTATTGCTCTGCATATTCCGGATTGGTGTAAATCGCTGTATACAATCCGAGATTGTGCGCACCCGCCGAATCGCCCACCGCAAAGACATGCTCTGCGTCAAAAAGGTATTCCTCCGCGTGTTCCGTCACCCATTTCATGACCAGATTCGTGTCCTCGACCGCCGCCGGATACTGGTATTCCGGCGCGAGTCTGTATGTAAAGTTTACCACTGCAAATCCATATTTTACAAGACTCATACAGTAATATTGATACCGTTCCTTATCCCCGTAGACCCAGCCCCCGCCGTGCACGCTTACGATCACAGGCAGGCGCTTTCCCGCTTCGGATTTCGGGCGGTAGACATCCAGTCTCTGCCACTTTTCATTTTCGCCGTACAAAAGATCATCATAGCGCTCCACATATTCCGGAGTCTCCAGCCCGGCATCTCTTTTTTCATCCCCCTCACGGAATGTTTTTCTGATAAAATCACTTGTCTTTGACATTGATGTCTCCCCCTTTTTCTTCGTATCTTAAGCACGCTTTGCTTCAAGATCTCTCTGAATGTCCTTGATATATTTGTCAATATTCATCATGATACATAACACCAGACAGATTGCCGCGATGATCGCGCCGTTGTAGCCGTATGCAAACCGGATCGCCGATACCGCCGACTCACTCTGCACTGCTGCCATTCCGTCATAACCTCCGGCAGCCACAATCCACAGACCGATTGAGGAACCAAGACCGATTCCGACTTTCATTCCAAAGGAAGTACAGCTGTTGACCAGTCCCTCGGAACGGATTCCCGTCTTCCACTCGCCATAATCTACCACGTCTGCCGTCATCGCAAAAATACCGGACATAATCGGTCCCATTCCGATTCCTTTGATGACCAGTCCCGTCATCACAAGCGCCACACTCGAACCGCCTGCGCCAATCACCAGACTGCCGAGTACCATAAGCAGTGCCCCGCCGATCATCAGCTTCCATTTTCCGAGGCGCGCCACCAGTTTCGGCAGAATCAGATTCACAAGCATTGCCGGAATGGTCGTTGCCATGGATGTCAGCGTAATTACCTGAAGGTTATTCAATACAATATTGCAAAAATAATAAGTCGTAGATCCCGTACTCACAATTCCGATGTACAGGAAACAGAATAACAGGCTCTGGATATAGAAATATTTGTTTTTCAGCAGTGCCGGAAATGCTTTCTTTAACGGCACATTTTCAACTTTCACCGCTCCGGTGGCGTCCTCCCCCAGGTGCTCCCTGCATCCGAAAAAGCAGATCAGAAGCATCACAAATGTCACAAGTGCATAGATTACGGACAGCCAGAACCAGCCCAGCGATGCAAGCAGCGCTGTTGTCACCGCGTTGACGACCAGCGTGGTGAACTGTGTCATGACAAACCGCAGAGACGCTGTCTGTGCACGCTCCTGCACATTTAACGTCATGCGGGAAAGCAGGGCATTGTACGGCAGGTTGTTTGCCGTGTATACAATCGCACTCTGGAAAATGTACGTGAGATATGCATACACCAGCTTTCCGTTATCACTCAGTCCGGCCGGAACATTGAACAGCAGAAACAGCGCCAGTGCCATAAACGGCGCCGTCCATAAGATCCATGGTCTTGCTTTTCCCCATTTTGTGTGCGTCTTGTCCACGATTGCACCCATCAGGATGTCGGTGACACCGTCAAAGATCCGCACCACCAGCATCATCGTTGCGATCGCCGCAGCGGCAATCCCGACCGTGTCCGTGTAATACGCGGTGAGGAACGTCGAGCACATGGCAACCGCCACATTTGCCCCGCAGTCCCCGATTCCATAGGAGAATTTTTCTCCAAACGACAGCTTTTTGCTTTTTGTTTCCATCATAAAAACCCTCTCTTTCTGTAAAGCTCCCATCAATACAACTGGAATTATACAAAAAAGGCGAGGGTTTTTCTTTCCGTTTCTTACCGAAAAATTACCGTTTCTTATACGCTTATATAATTTTATCTGCTTTTTTACGCCCGTTTTTTGCTTTTTCTGTATTGCAGTGGCGTGGTGCCATACTTTTTCTTGAACGCGAGGATCAGCCGTCTGTCATCCGAAAAGCCATGATCCAGTGCAATGTCCGATATGCTTTTTTCAGTGTAGAGCAGATCCTTTCTGGCTTTCTGCACACGGTAGTCCGTCAGGTACTCCGTGTAGGTAAGTCCGGTACAACGCTTAAAATATCTCGAAAAGTAAACGGTGCTGAAGTAAAACTTTTCCGCCACATAAGACTGCGGAATATGCTCCATATAATGATTCTCGATAAAGGAAAATACGCCCTTCATCCGCTCGATATTCTTCTGATGATTCACGTTGTCAACGCTTGTGCGCTCCACCACACCCTGTCTGCACATCTCATACAAAAGCATCAGCACCAGGCTTTTTCCGCGCAGGTAGCCGTATGTTCCTGTCTCCCCCTGGTGCATATACGTAATGATCTGCTGCATCACCGCCTGCACGCCGGGTGACGCCGTCTCTCTCTCATTGGTGAAGTAAAGATGCTGATACTCCGGAAAATTCTCCTGCAAAAAGCGCGGATGAATGATAATCACAATACTCGCAATCTCAGGGCAGTCCCGAAGGCTCTGATCCGGAATGATGCTGTGAATGAATTCCGAGTTCGTCACAACCAGCCTTCCCGGCTGTGATTCGATGCATTCCCCGTTGATGTAATGATGACCATGCCCCATCATCCCGTAGGCAATCTCCAGCTCCTCATGCCAGTGGTTGCACAGCAATCCCTCCACACCTGAAGTATCCTCCGCATTTCCCGGTACCGCCAGGAACTGAAACGGTATCTGTTCGTTATAATCAAACAACTGATGCTTCACAATGGGCTCACTCATGTTATCTATCCCCCTCGTATCCGCATTATAACATTCTTTTCTGCAGCATCGCAACATTCCTCCGGTCTGCCTCATCTATCTTTTCCGCCTCTGCCTCTTTTGGGCTGCACCGCATTTTTCTTTTTATGTAATAGGAACGACGTTTCCTATTACACAAGAAAAAAGCCCCGCGCGCATACTCTTTGCACCGGGGCTTTTTATACATGATACTTTGTCTGCTCTATGACATACTGTTGACGGTCTTATACTTATAAAGCATCTCCGCATGATTCTGCTCCTCCACCTGAATGTCTGCGAGCAGTTTGCGGACGCCCGGGTCTGCAAACACAAACACGTCGGTATTATACTCGGAAGACACCAGCTTCTCGGTACCGATACAGTCAGTCGCAAGGAAGCAGTCATTTTTCTTGTCCTCGGACTCCGCGAGGGAGTAGGTGGCGGTCGGGTTATAATTCTTTCCGTCGCTGTCGTTGCAATTGCAGTTCGGCACGGTACCGTTTAACACCTGTCCCAGCGAATCAAAATGCTGCTGCTCCTTCTTGTGAAGATCGGTGAACAGATTCACAAGAACCGGATCCTTTGCCTCCTTGCTGTATCTGGAATACTTCTCCACGCAGGTTTTCTCCTGGGTCTGAAGATCCTTGATCGCCGCTGTCTCTTTTTCACTTAATACCATCGTTGTTACCTCTTTTCTTATTTTTTTCTATGCTGGTATTATTGGGAAAAAGTTCCGCAATTATACACAATATTTATTTTCCGGTTGACAAATGCGCGCGGACGCGTCTATAATGGCGTTAATCGGAGCAGAACACAGGCTTTGACGGGAAGAAGTAAGAATAAGTGGAACGGACAGAAAGCAACCGGCTGATGAGAGGTGCACGGAAAGCTTATTACGAATACATCCCCGAGCTTCACACCCAATTTGCATGACCGTTCTTTTTGCGGCGATGTGATAGTAGGCTGTGACGTAGCGGCGCACGTTACAAGCGCCTGAGTGTTGTCGGACACTCGCAGAGGCAGACCGTGTGAATGGTCTGTGAACAAAGGTGGTAACACGAGTTTATACCCTCGTCCTTTTTGAAGGACGGGGGTTTTTTTGTGCGGCAGCAACAGTCAGATACGTCCGGCTGTTATACCGCCGCCGGAGACAGACAACCACAAATACAACCACAAAGAAAGGAACTGACATCATGACATTATACGATGAATTGGTTGCCCGCGGTTTAATCGCGCAGGTAACAGACGAAGAAGAGATCAAAGAACTGATCAACAACGGAAAAGCAACCTTCTACATTGGCTTTGACCCGACTGCAGACAGTCTGCATGTCGGACATTTCATGGCGCTCTGCTTAATGAAGCGCCTCCAGCAGGCAGGCAACAAGCCGATCGCCTTAATCGGCGGCGGTACTGCCATGATCGGTGATCCGTCCGGCCGTACCGACATGCGCCAGATGATGACACCGGAGACCATCCAGCACAACTGCGACTGCTTCAAGAAGCAGATGAGCCGCTTTATTGATTTTTCCGACGGCAAAGCGCTTATGGTCAACAATGCGGACTGGCTGATGGACTTAAATTACATTGATGTTCTGCGCGAGGTCGGCGCTCATTTCTCCGTAAACCGCATGCTGACCGCTGAGTGCTACAAGCAGCGTATGGAAAAGGGCTTAAGCTTCCTTGAGTTCAACTACATGATTATGCAGAGCTACGATTTCTACACCTTATTCCAGAAATACGGCTGCAACATGGAGTTCGGCGGCGACGACCAGTGGAGCAACATGCTCGGCGGTACAGAGCTGATCCGCCGTAAGCTCGGAAAAGACGCTTACGCCATGACGATCAACCTGCTCCTTAATTCCGAGGGCAAGAAGATGGGCAAGACACAGTCCGGCGCCGTATGGCTTGATCCGGAGAAGACTTCCCCGTTTGATTTCTTCCAGTACTGGAGAAACGTGTCTGACTCCGATGTCTTAAAGTGCATCCGTATGCTGACCTTCCTCCCCCTCGAGGAGATCGACGCGATGGAGAGCTGGGAAGGCGCGCAATTAAACCAGGCAAAAGAGATCTTAGCTTTCGAGCTGACCAAGCTGGTACACGGCGAGGAGGAAGCCACCAAGGCACGCGAGGCATCCCATGCACTCTTTGCAGGCGGCGGAGATTCCGCACACATGCCGACCGTAGAGCTTTCGGCTGCTGACTTTGCAGACGGCGATCTCGACATCCTTGCACTTCTCGTGAAAACAGAGCTTGCTCCATCCCGCTCTGATGCAAGACGTGCCGTTGAGCAGGGCGGCGTAAGCGTTGCCGATGCAAAGGTCACCGATATCAAGACCACCTACGGCGCTGATTCCTTCGGTGCTGACGGTCTTGTCGTAAAACGCGGCAAGAAAAAATTCGTCAAGGTTCTTGTAAAATAAACCGTGCATCAACGCAAAAAGAAATTGCCGCGATAAGCATATACCGCTTTTGCGGTGATAAGTAATATTATAAGAAACACACTTGGGGATTTCATGTGGAAATGCAGATGGACATTCGTTGGAAAAAAATGTGAGTATTTCTTCCGGCTGAATGTCTGCATCGGATTCCGTGTCTCTTCCACGTTTGGACAATCCGACGGGTGCATGTCCGGCACACCGGAGACAATGGG
>ERZ1035032.229-NODE-229-length-48378-cov-25.466341_pt1 | contig 48378 bp, 49 predicted proteins | sample MGYA00520693_ERZ1035032 | MGnify/ENA primary metagenome ERZ1035032 (study PRJEB33766, sample SAMN09781740) | gut metagenome | biome: gut microbiome | host: Homo sapiens | place: Madagascar | study: EMG produced TPA metagenomics assembly of the PRJNA485056 data... | reverse complement strand
CATCCTGAAATGATGGGGTAAAATGTTTAGCAAATTTCACGCTTTCTTCTTATAAGAGAGCAAACTCGCTACAAAAATACGAAAAATAGTTGGATTACATGTCAGATTTTATCATTTTCTGTATGTAGTTCTAAAAAAGCACACAAATGTTTAGCAAATCTGCATTGGATGATTTCTCCAAGTGGCAGATTTGCACTTGTTTCTGCTGTTTTTGCGCTTTTATAAGAAGAGAGTGTAACGAATGTAAAATAAAGCTACATGTGCAAAGGCAGTAATGTCTGATACTCATAAATACGATTAAGATTATGCACAACAAGAACAAATTGACTATATCTCCACAACCATCATGTGTGGTTGTAGCTGAGGACATAAAGTAGAGCAGAATTTATGAAACCGGATGGTACGAGTTCTTTTTCTACAGCCGACGAGAAACTTGTTTCTCCAAAGGGCAACCACGTTACGGAGCCAGACGTAAAGACTGGTTCTGCGATAAAGAAGTGTCGTCAATCGAACGGAACAACATGGTCTTACGTCTTTGTTCACAACAGCAAAGTGAAGAAGATGGAGGAACAGTTGGAGACGGACAAGATAACCTTTTTTGTGCATAAGACTGTGCGTTATTTCAAGAAATTGGGCAAGCAAAAGGTTCAACATCAAGAAGTTCCGACTGTCAGCGGACTTGTCTTCTTCCAAGGTTTTCCCGAAGAAATACAAGCCTATCTCGATAAGCACTTCTCTCACGCCCGTCTGTGTAAGAATTGTAGCACAGGCAAGGTGGCAGAGATACCCGACTCACAGATGCAACCATTCATGCGTGTTACGGAAACCTCTCCTGAGCGCATCCGTTTCCTTCTCCACCCTTATCATTATTATGCTCGCAATCGCATTCTCCTCCGTATCACTACAGGTGAGATGGCAGGATTGGAAGGCTACATTATTCGTATTGACCGAGATCGCCGCTTAGTGATGGACATTGGCGGAATGAGTGTAGCAATCAGCGGTGTTCATGCCGAACACTTTGAGGAAGTGGAGCAAAGCAAAACCTCAATCACCCATGAGAATATCTTTTATCAGCGCAACCTGCAAGAGCGACAAGTGCTGATAGACCGCTATTTCCATCCTGTGAAAGACGACAAGGAAGTGGCGTTGCAAGCCGAAAATATCGACTATCTGAGGAAATACGCCTTGGACGAGTTGGCGCATAACCGTATCAATACCAATGATACATGGAACATCTTTTCCTTTATCATCGAGGAGATAAACTACTACTATGCGCCCTTTGTAGAACAGTTCAAGGAGCACCTTGACCCCATCATGTGTGAAGGAGGCAAGGTACTCCAAGAAATGGAAAAGATTATCAAAAGTCCTCATATCAGTCCTAATGACAAGACCAGATACGAGAATGACTATCAGGAGATATTGTCGCATTATGAATATCTGTTCTGAATAACCTCAACTTATCTTCTATCATTGCCATGAACAAAAACTTGTGACGCAAGATTATGGACGAGGTGAGTGTGAGTGAGGTAATATAAAAATAAAGAATATGGGAGAAAAGAAGAATTTTAAGATATTGTGCATAGACGGTGGCGGAATTAAAGGCTTATATTCCGCTCAAGTGCTTGCTAAGTTTGAAGAAAGTTTCAATACACGACTATCAGATCATTTTGATTTGATTTGTGGTACATCAACAGGCGGAATAATAGCATTAGCGGCATCTGCCAAGATTCCGATGTCTGATGTTGTTAGATTTTATGAAGACTATGGTCCAAAGATTTTTTCTTCATCATGGAAGTTTTTGGGGAATGTAGGTCATTATATCCTTGCATTTAAACAAGCCTTATTTTTGTCAAAATATTCACAGAAGCCATTACGTAAAGCTTTGGTTTCTGTCTTTGGAAGTAGGACAATAGGGGAAAGCAGAAATTTATTGTGCATACCAGCCTACAATTTATCCAAAGCGGCTCCAAGAATATTCAAGAGGGATTATGGAACATTAGACCAAGACAACAATAAAACTTATGTAGATGTGGCTTTAGCTACGGCCGCAGCTCCAACGTATTTGCCAATCAAAGAAATTGATAGCGTAGATTATGTAGATGGCGGTCTCTTTGCCAACAATCCTGTGGTGGTTGGATTGACAGAATACTTGTTCAAATGGGCTAACAAAGGAATGTTTGAAGGAGTTGACATTTTATCAATAAGCAGTTGCGAGAAAAGTTTAGGATGGAGTCCAAAAGGTAAAAGATTATCTTTTTTGAAGTGGAGTGACAGTTTGTTTGATTGTTATTCTCATGGGCAAGCACTTTCTGACGATTTCTTCATTCAGCAACTGATAAAAAGTGATTCTCTCAAATTTAAACTTAATATTGTTCGTGTTGCCAATTCACCATTGTCAGGACAACAAGAAGAGTATGTTAGCATGGATAATGCAAGTAAACACTCATTAAAAGTACTGAGCCAGATAGGATTGACAACAGGAGTTTATTATAAAGAAAAAGAAGAAGTAAAAGCTTTCTTCGCAACAAAAAAGACAATTAATCCAGAAGATTATGGCAAACAATAATGAACAATTCAAAGCATTTCACGATGCGATAAAAGCTTGTAAAACACGTAAGGAGACTTTGCGAACAAATCGCCAAGCATTACGTGACAAGATAAAGAAATATTTCAAGGACAATCATTCCGATTACATTCAGCCGAAGTTCTGTTGGCAAGGTTCGTTCGCTATGGACACCATCCTCAATCCGATAAAAGACGAGGACGGACTGGGAGCCTATGACTTGGATGATGGTGTGTATTTCATAAGCGATGACGAAGATGACAAGAAAGACTTGGAATGGTACCATTCTGAAATGTACGAGGCAGTAAAAGACCATACGACAAAAGGTGCAGAGGATAATGACCCTTGTGTTACAGTATTGTATGCTGATGGGCACCATGTGGATTTACCTGTCTATTTTATGATTGAAGATGAAACTCCTCAGTTATCACACCGAAAGACTCCTTGGATAGAATCCGACCCAAAAGGATTGAGGACATGGTTTAATGATGAATGTTCAAAAAAGACCAATCTGAAAAGAATGGTACGCTATCTGAAAGCTTGGTGTGATTATGTGAAAAGTGAGTCTGGTAAGAAAATGCCAACAGGCTGTATTCTCACAATGCTTGCAGCAGAACATTTTGCAGAACCTGATGCTGATGGAAGAGAAGATGTACAGATGAAAGACATTCTTGTCAACATGTATGATTCATTGAGTGCAGACGATGGCTTTCATTGTTATCGTCCAACTTCTCCATACGATGATTTGTTTGAAGGATATAGTGACAAACGGAAAAATGATTTTCTGAAAGAACTAAAGTCTTTCAAAGATGATGCTGAGCGTGCCATTAATTCAAAGAATCCCAAAGATGCTTGTGGTAAATGGCAGAAGCATTTTGGAGACAGATTCTGTTGCAGTACCGCAAAAGATGAAGACGAAGATGCACAAAAGAAATCGTTTGCAGGAACAATAAACAACGAGAGCAAATACGCATAAGCATGTCAGAGTTGCTTGATTCTTGTTTTTGGGATGTTAATTCGATAGAAGAAATTGAAAGAGTTGATTCTATACCAAATGTCAATAGAAACTATGTAGAATGTTGGAAACTATCAACGGAGATATTTGTATCTGACATTCTCACACCAATAGTTTTCTACATAGGCTTTGGTATAGATTTCCCTTATTCTATGCCTTCTTTTTATTTCCCGTCCCTCCAGTTTGGTTATCTTCCTCATGTAGAAAGTGTAGGAGGAAAACTTTGCTTGTTCGAAGATGGTACGAGTTTCGACACCAAGAATGCAAGCGAGATGATACTCTTCTGCATAAAGAAAGCCAAAAAACTGATAAAAGAAGGAGTAGAAAAGGAAAACACAGCAGACTTTCTTTCTGAAATAACAAGTTACTGGACAAGAAGATACAATAACGAGCCAGAAATAAAAGAAAACTTCTTTATAAACAATAGCATCCCGACTGCGACATCTGTCTTAAATGCAATCAGTTATGCTGTGCCGGTTTCTGGACTCAAAAGGAAAGACACTATTGTCAACACCTTACTATATTGTTCCAAAGAAGAACCTTTTGACTCTTATTTGTCGAGGAATTTCGATACAAAGAATGCGAAGGTCTTGTTTGTAAGCAGTTTCAATGCGAACCATATTGCACCGTATAATTTGAACTTTACTGCTTTTCTGAATCATTTGGCAGACAAGGAGGAGCAAAAGAAAGTAAAAAGTTTCATCAACGCACACCAAGGGGGACAAGTATTTTTCAAACTGGCAGAAAACAGAATTGGTGGAATCGAAATTAAGCCTGTAAAACTACGAAGAAACGGATTTAGGAATGGGAGTATAACGACCTGTGACGTATATTTGAACTTTGAAAAGAAAACTTCCAACCTTACAAGACTTTTTGGCTATTTGTATTCAAAAGAGCGGATTGCAGAACGGACTTTTGGCGAGCTTATGCCAGAACAGAAGTTTCTTGTTGCTGGTTTGGGAAGTGTCGGTTCCAATCTGGTTCATTTCCTCAATGGCAACAACAATACCTCATTTACACTTGTTGACAACGAAATTTTGACTGTTGATAATATAGGAAGACATCTGTTGGGATATAGATACGTTAATCAGTTTAAAGCATGTGCTCTCATTGATTACTTACGTTCCATACGTCCTGAGCAGAAGAATGATTTTAGCTTCACTTCAATCCAAAAATATATCGGAGGGAAATTCCAAAAGTTGTCAGAATACACAGCTTTATTTCTTTGTACAGGCGACACCATGACAGAAGAATATTTCATTAATACAATCAATGATGGCTATATAACAATACCTGTATTCATTATGTGGTTAGAACCATTCGGTGTAGCAGGACACATGGTGTACATAAACCCCGACAGTCTTCATCGCCCAGTCTCCATTAATGATGCTCAGACAAAACTATATATCCACAATGTGATAAACGAAGCAGAATATAAGAACAAAGACAATCATTTCACAAAAAGAGATGCGGGATGCAATGGCTTGTATGCCTTGTATTCAGATAATGATGTTCTCTTGATGATGTCTGCATTTTATCCGATTATCAATCGGCTCTTGGCAGAGCCAAAAGAATCGACATGTTACAGATGGGTGGGAAACATAAGAAGAATCATTCAAAAAGGAATAAACATCAATATCGAACCCGACGAGATTTCGCCGGGAACAATACAGGACTTTCCTCTATGATATGGTACGATATTGAGATTACAGATGAGTGTTTGGAAATGCTGAATGACAAAAGACAGTTCGACAATAATGAAGATTGTGGCATACTGTTCGGTTCACAAGTCTCTGATAAAAAGATACGAATCAACTCCATATCTGAGTCGTGTTGTGACAACACATCCGCACTTAAATGTTCATGTCATCTTGATGTTGCAAAAGCCAATAAACTCATAGAGGAAGAGTTTTCAAAATCCAACCAAACAAGATTTTATATAGGAGAATGGCACACTCATCCAGAAGATAATCCATCTCCATCATATCAAGATCTAAACTCTCTCAGAGAATCATACAATAAAAACAAATTAGTTGTTCCAAATCTTATTTTGATGGCAATCATTGGTAGGAAAGATATTTGTTGGAAAATATATGACGGAAAAGAGTTTAAAAATGTCAAAATAATAAACAACAGTTTCATGAATGTAACAATATAGCGACAATGAACGATTTCAACAACATAAAAATAGCAGTTGCCGGTACTGGCTACGTAGGTCTGAGTATAGCAACCCTGTTGTCTCAGCACCATCATGTAACAGCTGTAGATGTAATCCCAGAGAAGGTGGAGAAACTCAATAATAAGATTTCTCCAATCCAGGACGATTATATTGAGAAGTATTTGGCAGAGAAGCCATTGAACTTGACTGCAACTCTCGATGGCAAGACTGCCTATAAGGATGCTGACTTCTTGGTGATTGCAGCACCAACAAACTACGACCCAGTAAAGAACTACTTCGATACAACCCATGTAGAAGAAGTTATTGATCTGGTATTGGAAGTGAATCCAGATGCTGTGATGGTTATCAAGAGTACTATCCCTGTAGGTTATACCCGCAGTCTTTACCTAAAGTATGCCAAGAAAGGAGTCAAGAAGTTCAATCTCCTTTTCTCCCCAGAGTTCCTTCGTGAGAGCAAGGCACTCTATGACAACCTTTACCCAAGCCGTATTATCGTAGGTTATCCAAAGATAATCGATCGTCCTGAGTTTGCAGAAGAGAATGAGGCCATCAATGCTGTAACAGATGTAGAGATGTTGAAAGAAGCTGCCAAGACTTTTGCTGCACTCTTGCAGGAAGGTGCCATCAAGGAGAATATCGATACACTCTTTATGGGTATGAAGGAAGCTGAAGCTGTGAAGCTCTTTGCCAATACCTATCTGGCTTTGCGTGTAAGCTACTTCAACGAGCTTGATACCTATGCTGAGGTAAAAGGTCTTGATACCAAGGCTATCATAGAAGGTGTAGGTCTTGATCCACGTATCGGCACCCATTACAACAACCCAAGCTTCGGCTATGGTGGCTATTGCTTGCCCAAGGACACCAAGCAGCTCTTGGCAAACTATGCCGATGTTCCAGAGAACTTGATAGAGGCCATTGTTGAAAGCAATCGCACTCGCAAGGATTATATAGCAGATGCGGTATTAAAAAAAGCTGGTTATTACGACTATGCTGATGATAATAGCTATGATGCGAGCAAGGAGCATAACTGTGTGATAGGTGTTTATCGCTTGACAATGAAATCGAACAGCGATAACTTCCGCCAGTCTGCCATTCAGGGTATTATGAAACGTATCAAGGCAAAGGGCGCAGAGGTCATCATATATGAGCCAACACTTGAAGAAGGCAGTACGTTCTTTGGCAGCAAGGTCGTAAACGACATGAATACATTCAAGGCACAGAGCCATGCGATTATTGCTAACCGCTATGACACTTGCCTTGATGATGTAAAGGATAAAGTATATACACGAGACATTTTTAGGCGAGACTAATAATTCTCAATATATCCAAAGACAGCGTGGGCATCCAGACAAGGACATTCCTTAGGTGTCGTGCCAGGCAAGTCACGATGCCCTACAATCTTAGCTTTCGGGAAAAGTTTATGAAGACGAGACAACACATCTATGATTCTTTCGGTCTGCTCAGGTGTGCGAGTGTCGCATGGCTTGCCATGCTCATCCAGTCCACCCTCATAGCAGATACCGATAGAACAACGGTTGTATGGTCTTGCATGGGCACCCACTTCGAGCAAGAAGCGATGTTGGGTCATCGTACCATCCTTGCGGATATAAAAGTGGTAGCCGATGTCATAAAAGCCACGGCTCTTATGGTCACGGCGAAGCTGTTCCACGCCATAGTCTTGGTTGTGTCGGGTAGCCGAGCAATGCAAGACCAGGAATCTCACGGAGTCGGCAGACATCATCAGTTTGCCGTCCTCCACTTTGGCAAGGAGAGTGCGCTCATTGCGCACCAACTCCTCACCGATAGACAAAGGGAATTTTTCTTTAATCATACCAATTTGTCATTTGTCATTAAACGAAGTTAGCACAAGAGCTAACACCCAAGGCTGTCAGCGCAGCGATAATCGCTTGAACGATAGCGTTCAGAATTGAAACCCAAGAAATCTTCTTGGAATCATTGCCGAAATTTTCATTTTGATTACTCATATACATTCAGTTTAAAAGTGAAACATCATTTAAGCTCATTATCGCCATCTATAGACTCTGCATCGGTCTCATTACCGGTACCGTCACTACCGCTACCACCAGAAGGAGTAGAGTCACCACCCGATGGAGTGTTACCTCCGCCTGTAGAAGGAGTGTTGTCACCATCGCCAGACGGCTTGTTGTCGTCATTCTCGGTAGAGTTTTGCTTCTTCTTGGCCGCCTCCAAGTCAACACTCGTCTCGTTGGCTTTCACAGCCTTGATGGTAGCAGCCTGTACCGCACGGCTTGCCACAAGATTGAACTCAGCCTTGGAACGAAGGTTCTCAAAGTCCTCTCCTGGATTAAAGAGAATGTTCACCTCTTTAATATTGTCCTCGGAAAACTCTTTGAGCGTAGCTGCTGGCTCGCTGGTGATGGAGATGCTAAAGATACCCAACTCGCCGAACTGAACCTTGTTGCCCATCAGTAACTGCTCCACAAGGCAAGCGCAGGTGTCGCTCACCACTCCTTTCACCGTACCACGAGTGAATACTCCGTTGTGATCAGAGATATGCTTTACAAACTCATCGAAGGTCAGCACCTTTCTCACTTGGTTCTTGGCGTAAGCCATTTCCACTGCGTCCTCCTTCAAAGGACTCTTCCACAAGAAAATAGAATAATCTATCATTCGTTTGCCCATCGTCGGTATGGGACTTGGTATTTACACAACTATTTATTGTGCCCGACAGAAAGTTAAACATAAGTTATTTCAAAGAACTCATCAGATGCTTAATGTCTGATTGACGGTTGCAAAGGTACGGCGGAAATGAGGCTGAAAAAAGAAACGAACGATGATGCAAATTTCTTCTTTCTTTCACATTGGAAATCAATAGTTTAACAATTTTAAAAGAAAGCAATATGGACAATCAAAATAATGACAAACAAGGTCGTGGCAACACCATTTTCAATATCAACCATGTTGAAAATCTTATCAATGGTGATGTAGAGACCTTTAACAACATCCATAATGATGGTGAGGTCAAGAAGTCGAAGCCATCCGCAGAAGATAACATAAGCAAAGGTGATAGGCTTCAGCGTCAGATGGAAATCTTGCAATATGTCTCCAATCTGAAAGACTTTGTAGCCAAGGAATGGCAAAACCGCTATGATGACCTGTGGAAAACCATCTTGGAAGATACTGAGGTAGCTTGTGTCATATACGACCCAGGCAAGCAGCAAAACACTACCTTTAATCGCAAACTTGTAGCCAACATTATATATATAATGTGTAAACTGGATGTGATAGAAGAAAGCAACGTCACGAAACTCACTTTGGCACTGGAGGGAAACAAGGATAGTTCCGTAAGAGGACAGTTGGCTGTAAACCCAAGCGATGAGGTCATTAAGAAACGAGTAGAAAATATTGTTGGAAGGAAATGAGTGAGAATCAGATTATACATGACGATGGAAGTAGCCAACATGAGAATCAGATAGATAGGGTTGAAAACTTTGTTGTAGGACCAAAGAACTTCAACAACTATCACAACTCCATTGTCATTAATCTCACGGTCAATGTAACAGGTGATTCATCCGAGGCTGAGATTTCCAAGATAATCAAGACTGCCACGGAAAGATTACAGATAGGACTAAAGGAAATTTTGAAAACCAACTTCGATGGCGAAGGACGGACAGAACATCCTACTTACCAGTTGGAAGGCGATGCGGAGGCATTGGCAGATTTGCTAACAGAAGTGAATCAAGAGACAGATTTGAAACAAAAGTCATCTTGTGTGTTTATTTCACATTATCATCACTTCCGCCGTGATGACCTCACTTTATCACAAGTGATTTCTCTCTGTCATCAAATTTATAGAAATGAAAAATCATGAAAATAGATTATCATACCCCATTACAAGTGATAGTCAATTCCTTGAAACACTACCATGACCTTACGGTTAATGTTGAGGAAACCTTTGGCATGGACTTCTTTCCAAGCAACGAGGCTGTCAATGAAAATGGAAAGCCTATCTATGTGTTGAAGTTCAATCCAAGGGTACAGGACATTCTTACTATGTACAACTTGGCTTTGGAACGAGGATATGACACAGGCAAGGCAATAGTACATTACACCCTCTTTTATGCGTTTTTGGAAACCGACAACTATAAGGAGGCACACCGCCACCTCGATGCCTTCCGCTCTGAAATAGCCAATATGCCAACTGTCATATATGGTGCTGAAGAGCGAGCGGAAGATAATGGTCAACTTTTGATACAGCTGTTTTTCGTACTTTATCATGAGGCATTTCATATCATATTCCGCCACAACCCAGAAGCACGAAAGGCATCATTGGCTACAACACGGGAACTACTGAAAGACATCAGGACAGAATGGGAAGACCTCAACTCTATGGCGGCTGATGAAGAAATGATGAAGCATCCAAAGGTGAAGCAGAGCATAGCAGACTTGGTGCCACAAGCATTATCCCAAGAAGAGCAAAATGCTTGGGAAGCGCAAATCCGCAAGAATATGTCAAAGGATATTTTCCCTGCAGATTACATTGATGAGGTGCTTAATGGTGATGGCACGTTGTTGGAAGAAATCTCCTGCGACCGTCAGGCGTGGCTCAACCTTCTACCCCTGTTCAAAGAAGACGGTGCAACCCCTGAAGACATGCTTCATCTTCACCTCTACATGTTCGCCATATTCAATGCGATGGATTACAACAAAAACTTGATGTCAGAGTTGATACCTGCCAAACATGAGGGTTATCAGTATAATGGCAAGCGAGTGGTGTTGCGCCACAAGGCTTTCAAGGCGTTGCTGCGTCAATATTCGCCTGAAGTTGACAAAGTGATTACTACCGAATACAACGACTTGCAGAAAGGATTAACTTCAATCTTCCGCTCCTCCATCATGGCATTTTACCAATATGGTGAGGACTTGCATGAGATATTCCTGAAGGGCGAAAAGAATGCAATGCCTTGTCCAAACTTTGCTGAAAATGCGGCGTTGAACGATGAAATGGATGCCATTGTGCGGACATTGAGAGGAGAATGATAACATGAATAAAATCGAAGTAGTACTGTATGAGCAAAAGAAGATATACTTCAAGAGGCAAGTAAGTATAACTTCAATAACAAAGTAAGTATAATTGATATGATATATAGTTTAGGTATAATCTTACAAATCATGTTTCTGCTTTCAGACTTGGCAATAATTGTCAAAGGATTTGTAAAGTCAGATAGAGACAATTATTTTGTTAGCATCATGATTGTCAGTGGCTTGTTTGGGACAATTCTGTCATGTTTGGCTGATGGCTCTAATTTGGGATTAGAGATTATGTCATATATGTCTTTGGCATTAGGGGTGTTGGCTTTGTGCAGTGCATTTGTTGCAAATTTTATAGAACAATAGTTCGTTAAAATTTGAGATACGGGCTAAGCGGCTTTACGCAGTCAGCCAAAGAGTTCTTTGACTGTATGATTAATTAACTTTCGGTTCGGTGTTCTGCGACACTTGTCGAAAATTAATTTTGCGACAAGTGTGCTCGCCATGAGTTCCTTGAAAGAAGCCATGGAATATGGCACTCCGCTTTCCTTCATCATTACTTTCGCAACATTCTGCGATGCGAATGATGCATTGTACGAGAAGTCCAACTGGTTTTTGTGTCTTGCCTGACAATGCGTGAGTATAGTATACTGCTTAGCATCGCAGAAACAGAACTCAATCTGGAATCTTGAGCGGTATGTGCGCAACACATCCTCACCGGACATGGATGTCTTTGTCGAGAAGAAAAGTTTATGTCTTCCATTCGGCATAATCCAAATGACAAGACGTACTTTCCGCTTATGTGCCATATGTTGCGAGCAGTTCTTTGTCTATTTATTTAACTCATCAAAGTATAACCTTATCCATTTTGCGTCCACATGTACATAATAATGTTGTGTTGTTAATATGTTGTTTTATTATTGGACTTTGCTTTGCAAGAGGATGCTCTTGGATAGCGAGGTCTATTAAATAATAAGGCCTATGTGTCGAGAGAGAATAATAGAAATGAAAGTTTTACGCCAACGGCGTAAGAAAAAACTATGGAAAAAGCGACATAACCGTTATAAAAACAGTTTAAAGCGGTCTATTCCCTCGTATGTTGGAACTAAGCAAAGTTTGCCACAAGTATTTCCGCCATCAGATTTCTCAAAAAAGAATTTGGAAGAGTTATTGGCATTCATCAATGGAACTTATGACTATGCAAAAACACTTAGAGGAAGGCGATTGTTTGTATGGTTGAAAGACGTACAGAGTATAGACATGTTTGCCATTTGCTTATTGCTGTCGTTGTTGAACAAGTTAGCAGGCACAAATGTCGGGTGTTGGGGTAATTATCCAGCAGATGATAATGTCCGTTCGTATTTGTTAGACTCGGGATTTTTAAATATCATTCAGTCTAATATAAGATATGCTTCCGAAAGATTATTTGGGAATCAAATGTATATGATAGGTAAGGATACTGTTGAAAGCAATGTTATTGGTAATTCTGTGAAAATAGCCATGGAACAACTTGTAGGTATTAAGACATATTATCCTCCTGTATATGATAACATAATTGAAATTTGTTCTAATTCTGTGGAGCACTCAAATAAAAATGAGTCTTTGAAAAATTGGTTGGTTTCCATTTCGCAGGAAGGTGATAAATTATCCTTTATATTGACTGATACGGGTGCTGGAATCTTGCAAACTCTTAAAAAGAAGAAACTATACATTTTTACAGATAAGTTGTTCAAAAATGATGGTAAGGTTCTGAAAGATGTATTCAACAAAAAGTATCTATCTCGTACGGGAGAAATCAATAGACATAAAGGACTTCCTATAGTATATGAGTCTTTTTTAGATGGCTTTATATCCAATTTGATGGTTTTGACAAATTGTGTGCTTTATGATTTTGAACAAGATAAATATACTAACTTGCAAAATGAGTTTAAGGGTGTTATGTATTATTGGACAATAGATAAAAATAATTACAAGAAATGGAAAGAAACTTTGTAAATAATGCAATAGAATTGTCTGTGGTGGATTATACAGAGAATCCTGGTCCTCGATATATTCGCCAAGGAGATTGTTCTGGAGAAGGCTTCTATGTTAATGTCTTAAACAAGGTCTTTGCTAAATGTATAGAAGAAGATAAAAAACTTATAGTCAATTTAGATGGCGCATCAGGTTATCCATCTTCTTTCTTAGATGAGGCTTTTGGAGAATTGGTATATGACTATTCCTTATTAGAAGTGAAAAAACGAGTTGTTTTTGTAACAACTATGTTTAGGAAACGAAAAGAGCAAGTTGAAAATGAAACTTATGTACAATGGGAGAAAAAGCGAAATCGGAAGTTGGCTATAGAGCGTTCTGCTGATACTGGTACAAAGTTTTATTTTTTGAATAATAAACATGAACTAAAGGAACGAACAATATAATGGAAATTTCTGATTTGCTAAGTCTGGCTGAGATTGTTGTAACAATATTGGTGGGATATTATATTACTCATTGGATAACTGTCAAAGACCAGCGAACTCGCACAGTTAAGGACTATTATATAAATCAATTGGGTGAAATAAGGAAAGACGTTGATGCTTTCTTTCAAGAAATGTTAGATGGACGTCTCAATTGTCGTGCAATTTCCGATTGGTATGGTAATCAGGAGGGGCGATTAACTAGCTTCGACGAAGGACTACGGCTTGCATTACCACTAAGAAAGAAAAATCTAGCAGAAATAATTGACGGGGCTCACAGAAATATAACTGGGACAGACTTCTTTAATGACCATTTTTATGACCCTGTATTGATGTTCTCTAACGAAGAAAGAGTTCGTCTTTTAGACAATAAATACAGCATAGACAAAGCTTTGAATGAATATATTATTCTAATAAATAATAGTCGTCCAAGAAATGCTTGGGAAACCTTAATTCAAAATTTTGTATTAGAGAATGCCTATCATAAACTAGTCCGTAACAGAAGGTTTCCTTGGTTGTCAACATCATGGAATCGCATTCTTAAACTTATTCCATATATTCTGATACTTATTGCTATCTTTTTTATAGGAAAAATAGCATGGAACTCCTTTCAAAAGCATGAGATTGAGGTCGAAAAAGAAAAGCAATTTAGGGATTCTTTAATGCTTGATATGAACTTGCATATAAAAGTTCAAAGTAAGGCTATGAATGCTTTCTTGGAGAAATACAAACCAGTTCAAGTGGATGGGGCAAAATATTATAAGAATGCAATATTCAATCGTGACAACAAAGTGGATTCTGAGACGCTTATGGGAACGAATCCACAAATGAAAAATAATAATGGTGGAAAGACAAAATAGATATTTGTGGTTGGATGCCTTAAAGGGTTATGCTATTTTTATAGTGATGTTAAGTCATACATTACCTTATAATGCAATAATGGGAATTTTGTATTCAGGTTTCATGCCTTTATTCTTTATTGCTTCTGGCTATACAGACAATAAATTCCTTTCGTTAGATGTTGTAATAAGAAAAACAAAAAGATTATTGATTCCTTACTTCATATATGGGTTGATATGTACTTTCTTTTTTGATATGATTAAAAATGGGAAAGCTTATCAAGGTGGTTATGTGAACGAATGGATAGGATTATTGTATGCAAGGTTTTGTTTATATCCATATGGCGAGGAGAATAATTTATATTTCTTGCCCGTGGAAGCAACGTCACCGTTGTGGTTTTTACCAGCTTTGTATATAGGTTTCTTAGTTTACTATATATTCAAAAAAATAAGCTTGAACGAAAATCAACTTTATATACTATATGGGGGGGCGATAATATTATCTCTATTTTTAAGTAAGTTGCCAATATTATTACCTTGGAGTTTAGATGTCGCATTTATTGTTGCCAGTTTTATATTCTTGGGAACAAAAATAAGGAAATTGTCGGAAAAGGCTATGAATATAAAACAACATTTTATAATTGCAATATCTCTTTGTGCTTATATATTCTTAGCGCAATATAATGGCTTGGTAAATCTGTCTGTGAGAGAATTTGGTAAATTTGATTATTTGAGTATATTCATAATTGTTGCCATTGGTATTACATATTTTATAGCAGTAGCAGGCCTGTTTTGTTTTGTTCCAAAAATCATAGCAAAAATATTTTCTTGGATAGGGCATTTATCTTTACGTTTAATGTGTATTCAGATGCCAATATTTTTTGTTGTCGGAAAAGTGTTGAAATTATGTGATATTTCAGACTTAATTGTGGTGGCTTTTATAAAGTTATTAATTGTGCTAACGATAGCGTATGTTATAGACATTGCATTTTCTAAAATGCAAAAGAGTTTTTCTGTCGTAAAATATTTGTAAAATGAATGTATCAAGAATACAAAAGAGTTTGTTGAATGCAAGGATAAATTTTATATTTTACCTTATCACCTTATTTCTGGCATTCTTCTCTCGAAAGATATTTCTGAATACTTTAGGGCCTGATTTTATAGGTTTAACAGGAACCTTGACAAATATATTAGGCATGTTGAGTATTGCAGAATTGGGAATAGGAACATCTATTAGTTTCCATCTTTACAAGCCGATTAGAGAAGAAAATTATGTACAGATAAATGAATATCTGTCACTATTTGGATGGTTCTATAGAATTATCGGAGGCTTTATTTTAGTAGCAAGTATTGTTGTTAGTTTGTTCTTCCCATTGATTTTTGCGAAGACGAGCATATCTTATCCTCTAATCTATGTATGCTTCTATAGTTTGTTAGGTTCTTCTCTGATTGGATATTTTATAAACTATCGGCAAATACTATTATCTGCAGACCAAAGAGGATATGTGGTATCTATATATTTGCAAGGTGCAACAGTTGTCAAAACGATAGTTCAAATGTTGTTGTGCTCGTTATACTTGAATTATTACTTATGGATTGGAATTGAATTTGGTTTTGCGATATTAGCTTGTATAATTCTTAATTGGAAGATAAATGTAACTTATCCATGGTTGCATTCTACTCCTCAAAAAGGAAAAGTATTGTATAAGAAATACCCATCAGTCATAACAAGTGTAAAACAGATTTTTGTTCACAGAATAAAAGATTTTCTTTTGAATCAAAGTGATCAAATTTTAGTATTCGCTTTTGTTTCTTTGAAGTATGTGGCGTATTATGGAAACTATACATTGTTGACTCTAAAAATTACAGCTTTGTTCCGTTCGGTGATGGGCAGTGCAGATGCAGGAATTGGAAATTTAGTAGCTGAGAATAACAGAGATAAAAGCTTGCAGGTGTTTTGGGAACTCATGTCTATGAGATATTGGATGTCAGGCATAATCCTTACGATATTGTATTTTACTATACCTCCATTTATAGAACTATGGTTAGGCAAGGAGTATTTGCTTTCTGATTTTGTCTTGATTTTGATATTAATCAATATGTATATAGCTATGACAAGAACAGTAATTGATAGTTTTAACCATAGCTATGGGCATTATGCGGATGTATGGTCTGCATGGGTAGAAGGTGGCATTAATTTGGCTGTTACGATAGTTGTTGCATCACAAATTGGGTTAGCAGGAATTTTGATAGGTAAAATAGCAAGTCTGTTGCCAATAGTTGTAATTTGGAAACCTCTGTATTTGTTTAGAGATGGCTTTAAAGAACGGTATTTAAATTATTGGAAACATGTAGGAATATATATAATTTGGTTGGGAGTAGCTTGGGCTTTGACATTTTTGCTGCAAAGAATCATTAATCTAAACCCTGTTGAATCTTGGGGACATTTTGTTGGCTACTGTGCCTTTATAGCCATTGTTGTATTTGTATCTTATTCTGTGTTGATGTATTTCTACTCTTTTGGATTGAAAGGATTTGTAAATAGACTTATTAGTAATAGAAAATGATGAAATTATCAATTGTAACTATAACTTATAATAATAAGGAAGGACTTCAAAAAACAATCGATAGCATTTTGTCTCAATCTTATAAAAACTTTGAGTGGATAGTTATTGATGGAGGATCTACTGATGGTACATTGGAAATCTTGAAACGTTATCAAGACTATTTTAGCTATTGGTGCTCCGAACCAGACAAAGGTGTCTATAATGCACAAAACAAAGGCATTCAAAAAGCGACAGGAGATTATGTCAATTGTATGAATGCAGGTGATGTCTTTGTAGAAAGTGATACCTTATTAAAGGCGATGTGTCAAGAGTTTACAGCAGATATAGTATATGGAGATTGGATAAGAAATAATCCTCATGGAAGAGAGTACAAAAAAGCTCCTACTGTAATGACAAAGATGTTTCTTTTTACAGATAATGTTTGTCATCAATCAATGTTTGTCAAAACGTCGATTTTACAGGTTAAAGGTTTTGATGAATCAATGAAAATCTTTGCTGATTGGAAAAGATGGAGAGAATTGATTTGTGAAGGTGCAACATTTCAATATATAAATATGCCTGTTTGTCTTTATGATGCAGGAGGTCTAAGCGATACACCTTCTGAACAAAACAAATTAGAAAGAAAACTTCTGCATGATTCGATTCCAATTGATATTTATGACGAGGTAGAGGAACATGCTAAGGTTGTAAAGGAATTATGGAAATACAAGTCCAATGCTTTTTTACAAGATACTTTTAATCTGATTTACGAGCGTCCTCTTTATTGTCATTTTATAAAAGTTAATCTTCTGTTTTTGAAGTTGCTGAAACATATTGTAGATAAGTTGAAATTAAAAAAATGAGTTATAATCTTAACTTTGTAGTAAAGGAATCTTTGGAAGAATTACGTCAGGCGGTGTCCCAACCATTGCTTTCGCCGAAGATCTTGTCCTTTAAAAAATATAATAATTCTTTGATTTTGCCATCTGGGTATCCTGACAAAAATAACATTGGTGGAGTCTTTGATGCAGATGGAAATTTGCTTCCTCAAAGCACTCTTCACGAAGGATGCCCTAAGAGAACTATAACAATAAAAGATATACCTTGTAAATATTCAGATGAGGTTGTTATTTTTTTGGGTACATTTCATTCTATATGGGGACATGCTCTGACTGATAGTTTGAAGAAATTGTGGTTTTTGGATACCCAGGAAGGAAAAAACTTAATATTACAAGGAGCTAAGCTAGCTTATATATATTTAGAGGATTCGGACAATTATACCCATAAAGTATTGAGATTGGCAGGTGTAGACGACAAACTCTTAATGGAGATAACAGAACCGACACATTTCAAAGAAGTGTATTTGCCAGACAGTTCTATTCTCTATGAAAAAGAGCAAGATTCAAGAAAATACACTAAAGAATACAAGCAAACGGTACAGAGGATGCTTGCCAATTTCGATTCCAAATATACACATTATTCAAAGAGGCACGAGAAAGTATATTTCTCAAGAAAGAATATATTTCAGAATGGAAGGGAATGGGGAGAATATGTAATAGAGAAATGTTTCCAGCAAATGGGATATGAAATTATATCACCAGAAAAATTGCCAATGGTAGAACAAATAGCAATTCTTAGAAATTGCAAATGTTTTGCGACGACAGAAGGTTCCATTTCTCATAATGTAATCTTTTGCAGAGCCAATACAAATGTTGTTATTGTAAGAAAAGTCAATCGCCTTAATTATCACCAACTGATAATTAATGATGTTGCTGAAGTAGATGTTACATATATTGACGCAAATGTATCTTATGTGTATGACGAAACTCAACCTTTGGATGGCCCTTTCTATTTATGCCAAAATAAAAATTTGGAAAACTATAGTCATTATAAACTAAAAACATTTCCAATAGTATTGAAGCCATCGTTTTGGTGGTATTATTTGACGAGATATTCTTTTGTTCGGAAGTTTCTTTATAACAGAAATATAATTCATAAAATAGAATATTTTATATGGAAAAGGAATTGGTGATGAGTTCTCATACATACAAATATCATATTCTTTGTGCAACAGATAACAATTATGCCATGCAATGTGGCGTAATGATATATTCACTGTTTCAAAACCATGTAGGAGCGTCAGATGTTGTTGTGCATGTTATTGATGACAATATAAGTAATGACAATAAGTATAAATTGCGTTCTATTGCAGGAGAATTTAAACAAGAAATATGCTTCCATAACATAGATAATAATCTGTTGAAAGGTTTGAAACTACAAGGAAATACATATGTTTCTCCAATAGTATATTATCGTTTGTTTGTTTCTCAGATATTAGATGAAACTATTCCGAAAGTATTGTATTTGGATTGTGATGTAATGGTGTTGAAGGATATTGCGCCATTATTCCAGCTAAATATGGAAGGACATACTATTGCTGCTGTGCGTGATGTCAATCAGCCTATGTGGGAAGAGCAAGCTTTTCAAATAGGTTTTTCTTATCACGACAGATACTTTAATTCGGGAGTTATTCTTATAAATTTAGATAAGTGGAGGCAAGACAATGTGGAAGAAAGGCTTTATGCTTTCTCATGTAGAGAACGAAAGGTGTTTTTTCCAGACCAAGATGCCCTGAATTACGTGTTTAGAGATAAATGGTTAGAACTTCCTCCGCAATGGAATCGTTTTAATTTGGTAAGATACAACCAAGTTACTTTTAAAAACAAAAAGAATTTTTTTGATTATGTTTATTGCCCAGCTATTGTACATTTTGCCAGTAAAACAGCTCGACCTTGGATGCGTTTGAAGTTCGTGCCATTTGGCAAGATGTATGAAGAGTATTGTTCTTTGACTCCATGGAAAAAATGTTGTAAGCAAAAGGTCGCAAAAAAACAAAGATACATAAGTATTGTAAAGTATAGGTGGGCTAATGTTTTATATCGTTCACCTTTATTGGTTAGGATTGTGTTGGTTTCTATCTATGAATCATTTTTAATATTTTACCATTTGATTAGACATCATTCTTTTAGATTCTATAAGGTACAGACGTTCCAAGAATAGTAACATGGAAAAAAGTCTAATTTCAACCTTGGTATGTATATATATAAGCCCCTTTTTTAAGTGAACTTAGTAAGAAATATAAACAAAATGAAAATAGCATATATTATAACGCCTCATGCCGTAGTAGACAAAAGCAATGGCATTAAGAGCCAGGCTATGACATGGGGCGAAGCATTGAAAGCCAAAGGACATACGGTTGTATATGTGAATCCTTGGGAGTATTATGATTGGGAAACATTTGATGCCATTCATTTTTTTGGTAATGGACCTTGGGTGAATACCATTCGCACATATTTGAACAAGAAAAATCCTAAGTGCGTGTATTCGCCAATCTATGATCCCAATCCGTTTTTGGAAAGCAAATCGCAACTCTTGCAAAAGAAATTATCCAAAATTACACATGGCAAATGGTATTGCAATCTGGACCAAGTGGCTTTGGAATATAAAGGATATCGCAGAATACTCGTTCGCACAGAGGATGAAAAAAAATGGATTAAGAGACTTTTCGATGTTCCAGATGAGGATGTCTCATTAGTTCCATTGTCTTATTCACATAACCTACGCTTTGAAACAAGATTGCCAATCAAAGATCCATTTGTTTTTCACATGAGTTTGTTTACTCAGCCTCGTAAGAATGTTGTGAGATTAGTTAAGGCAGCAAAAAAATATGGCTTTAAATTGGTTATAGCAGGCAATCCTGGTACACAGGATGCACTTGATGTTTTTATGAAGGAAGTTGGAAATGCTTCTAATATAGAAATCTTAGGCTTTATAAGCGAAGAGCAAAAGATAGATTTATACCGTAGGGCTAGGGTCTTTGCATTGCCAAGTATTAGTGAGGGAGTAGGAATCGTGGCTGTTGATGCGGCTTTGTATGGTGCTGATGTTGTTGTGACAAATATTGGTGGTCCAAAAGAATATTACAAAGGTATGGCAGAAATCGTAAATCCATATAGTGTTGATGAGATAGGAAAGGCATGTATTAGATTGCTGAATGGAAAAACTTACCAACCCAAACTCCGAGATCATATAGAGGCAAATTTCTCCTTGTCGGTAATTGCTGATAAATTGATAGATGTGTATAAATCCTTATAAATGATGATTAAAGAAAATAAAAACTTTATATTCAATGCACCTCGCGAGCACAATATAAAATATTGGTTGCAATATGCTTTATTGGTATTGATAGATTGCTTTTACAAGTTGCTGTTTACATGTGTAAGGCATAAACTAACACCAAAGAAACATTATTTTAGTGTTTGTGCTATATTCAAGAATGAGGCACCTTATATGGTAGAATGGCTGGAATATTACATTCTGTTAGGTGTTGACCATTTCTATATGTATAATAATAATTCTACCGACGAATACAAAAAAAATCTCAAGCCTTATATTGACAAAGGAATTGTCACATTGGTAGAATGGCCAGATGTTCCAGGGCAGATTTCTGCTTATAAAAACTGGTATGAGAATTATCGGAATGAAACCAATTGGTGTTCTTTTTTGGATTTGGATGAATTCATGTGTCCTGTCAACGAAGTGAACTTTAAAGATTGGTTAGGCAAACATCAAAAGTATCCTCTTTATGCAATATATTGGAAAGTGTTCGGCACTTCAGGCAATTTACTTCCTGCTTCCGACAAACTCGTGATAGAACAATATACCAATTGTTGGGACAAATTTGCTTCTGCAACTAAAATAATTTATAATACAGATTATGACATTGAGAGTTTTTTCTCCTCTATGATGCATAAGTTTAATGTAAAATACATGGGGTTGTCTATTCCTCCAGTCAACACTTATGGATATTTCATCAACCATTGGGAGATACATAGAACAGGTGGCAGAAAAGCTGATATTCAATGCAATCACTATTGGAGCAAATCTTACCAAGAATATCAAGAGAAACATAAAAGAGGAGATGCCGTTTGGAACAAAGGCATATCCGTTCGAACCATGGAGATGTTTCTTTGGCACGAACATTATAACAGAAGTAGAGATTATTTAATACAGCGTTTCCTTTTGGAAATGAAGCAACGAATGGAGAAACAATGAAAGTAATATTAATATTGATTGGTAAAATGTTTTCTTATGTATATCCCGCAAGTTTATCTTTTAAAATTAATCTAATTAGGTCTTTTATATATACAGGATGGCATAAAAGAGGGTTCAGAAAAATGGAAGGCTTTTTGAATTATCCTTCACGTTTTGGTGGAGTTCAAAACATCTCTATAGGTAAAGGAACAATTGTAGGCAAATATTCTTTGATAACAGCATGGATTAATTATCGAGAACAAGGAGATTCTAATTTTGATTCTTCTATCCTTATAGGCAATAATTGCCACATAGGAGAGTATGCGCATATATCAGCAATTCGAAAGATAGAGATAGGAGATGATGTTCTTCTTGGACGTAATGTCTTGATAATTGACCATGATCATGGTGATGGGCAATGCTTGAGTACTAATCCGAAACAACGTCCTTTGTGCTCCAAAGGTTGCGTAATAATAGAAGATAAGGTCTGGATAGGTGACAAGGTCACTGTTTTGTCTGGAGTTAGAATAGGTACAGGAGCTGTGATTGGTGCTAATGCAGTTGTGACAAAAGATGTTGCTCCATATACTATCGTAGGCGGAAATCCTGCAAAGAAATTAAAGTGATTATGAAAGTTTTGTGGTTTAATTTAAGTTGTCCATCACATTATAAAACAAAGGGTAATGTCTTAGGCGGATGGCAAGATAGTTTGGAAAGTATTGTTCGTAATATAGAAGAGATAGAATTGGCAGTAGCCTTTAAAGGTGATGGACAAGAAAAAACGATTGATGGAGTGAAGTATTTTCCCATCAAGATTTATATGTCTAAAATAGAAAAGGTTAAGGCTAATTTCACATGGGCAATAGAGAGCAAAAAACTATTGGATGAAAGTTTAAAAATCGTGGAGCGATATAAGCCTGACGTGATTCATGTGTTTGGAACAGAATGGCCTTTCGGACTAATTGCAGAAAAGACAAAGATACCAGTCGTTGTCCATATGCAAGGATCTGCTCGACCTTGCTATAATGTAAAATATTCTCCTGGTTATAATCTCGCAACATATATAATGGCAATGAAAGGTAATCTTGTTAGATATATATGGTATGGAATGCAGAGCACCAAGCAAAAGACTCGTGTAGAAATGGAGAAACGAATATATAACTGTGTGGGAAATTATATGGGTCGTACTTGCTGGGATGAGGCTATAACAGGAGTATTCCATCCTAATCGCCGATATTTTCATGTGGATGAAGCTCTTCGTCCTTCATTTACTCAGCAAGATACCGTTAAATGGTTTTTGCCAAAAATAGATTCAGGAGTTGTAATAACAACAGTTGGATGTGGCACTCTCTATAAAGGTGTAGACATGATAATAAAAACTGCATGGTTACTGAAGGAGAGAGGTGTAGATTTTTGTTGGAATTTAGTTGGTCACATGCCAAATGAATTGCGAATGCTTGTTGAGTATAAGGAAAAGCATACTTTTAAAGACTGTAATATAAAACTTACAGGGCCACTTAAACCTAAAGAGTTAAGCGAAATGTTGTGTTCCTCTACCATTTACGTACATGCCTCATATATTGACAATAGTCCAAATTCTCTTTGTGAGGCTCAGATATTAGGAGTTCCAATTGTTTCAACAAATGTGGGTGGCATCTCTTCTCTGGTAGAAAATGGAGTGAACGGAATACTTGTTCCTGCCAATGATCCTTATCGTATGGTATACGAAATCATAAAATTGATAGGTGATAAGGAACGTATGCTTGAATATAGTAAGAACGGGCAAAGTGTTGCTTTGGAGAGACATGATCCGCAGAATATCGCAAGAGATTTATTGAATTGTTACACAGAAATAATTAAAAATTAATAATATGACACGTTTTATTGCTTTATATTTACCCCAATTTCATCCTACAAAAGAAAATGATGAATGGTGGGGAAAAGGATTTACCGAGTGGACCAATGTGGCAAGAGCTCCTAAACTCTTTCATTCTCATTATCAGCCTAAAGTTCCTGCTGATTTAGGCTTTTACGATTTACGATTGCCAGAGAGCAGAATAGCACAAGCAGAATTGGCAAAGCAATATGGTATAGAGGCATTCTGTTATTGGCATTATTGGTTTGGAAATGGTAAGCGATTGTTGCAACGTCCATTTGACGAGGTTGTAGCTTCTGGCAAACCTGATTTTCCTTTTTGTTTGGCCTGGGCAAATCATTCTTGGGCAAAGAAGCAATTCGATAAAAAAGGCACTCAAGAAATGCTGATGCAACAAACATATCCAGGAGTAGAAGACTTTGTTGAGCATTTTAATACGATGCTTCCTGCATTTAAGGATAAACGTTATGTGCGTGTGGATGGTAAGCTCTTATTTGTTGTCTATAATCCCTTGGACGACCCGTCCTTGAAACAATTTATGGAAGTATGGCAGAAGCTGGCTAAGGAGAACGGACTTGGTGGCTTTTATTTTGTTGGCAAAACTGACAAAGGCAGATTGCGTAAGGAAATACTTGAGTTTGGCTATGACGCCACTTACAACGATTCTGTATTGAATGTCCATCATCACCAGACTCTTTTATATAAGGTACTTTTAGAATTGCGTGCAAGACTATTGCATTATCCAAAGATATTCAAGTATAAGGAAGCAATAAAGTATATGTTAAGTGATGAGGAAAAGCAAGAAAATGCAATACCGGTCATAGCTCCTAATTGGGATCATACGCCTCGTTCAGGTGCAAATGGAATACTTTTGCAGGATTGTAAGCCTAAATATTTCAAGCAGTTGGTACGAAAAGTGATTGAATTGGTGAAAGATAAACCAGCTGATAAGCAAATTGTGTTTGTCAAGGCTTGGAATGAATGGGGAGAAGGTAACTATATGGAACCTGACTTGAAGTATGGAAGAGGCATGCTTGAGGCCTTGAAAGAAGCGGTCGAAGAAACAGCTTCACACAAAAAATGACATGTAGATTAATTGAGTGATGAAAAGTGTATTTTTTTACATTAAGCAGAATCTGGTAGAACTGTTTATCACATTTTGCATACTTTCAAACCTGTTCAGTTTTTTTCTTCCTAAATATTTATATTATATTGGGTTGGGCTTGTTAGCCTTTAAAATGAATAAGTCGGGAGTAAAACAGAACAAAAATTCAAAGTTGTTCTTTATGTTTATTTTATTGATAATTGCGTCAAGTGTTATCAATATGATGCTCGATTTGAGAATGGTGTTGTTCGTATTTATCCTTTTTATAGCTTGTCCAATATATACGTCTTTGAAATGGCATTTATATAAGAGAAAAATAATGCAAAACCTATTTATGGGTTTTGTTTGTGTCGCTCTAATAAACTACTATGCAAAGTTGAGGGGATATAATCTCCGTGCTATGGTTAAAGGTTGGGAGGATTTGACTGACAAACAGTTCAGTGGTTTTTGTGATCAGCCGATGTGGTTGGCAGCAGCTGCGGCTGTTTCTACAATTTTTTGTGCTTATTTGCTTTTTAATCAAAAGGCAAAAAGTAAAACTCGAAAGTGCGTATATATTCTTCTTATGTTGTGCTCTATTTATGTAACAATGATTTCTGGTTCAAGGTCGGCTTTCTTGGCAGCGTTGGGCTCTACTGGTATCATACTTTATCTTTTAGTAAAGAATAAAGGACGATTAGTCAAATATGTTCTGACTTCAGCGGTTGTTGTACTCTTGTTGAGTCCTGTGTTTTTTAGTCGTGAGACAATTGGGGCAATGTTATCGAAACAAGAATATCAGGAAGAAACTGGCAATACTTCTCGTGATGCTGTATGGGCAGACCGTATGGCAGAGTTCAAGTCTTCTCCTTTGATAGGTGTTGGCTTCGGTGCTCATGGTGTAGGAGATGAAAAAGAGGTAAGTAGAGTGGAAACTGGTGGTGGTTGGATTTCCATCCTTGCCCAGACTGGTATCATCGGACTAATATTGGCTTTGTGTATTATAGCCAAGGCGTTTACTTCCATTCGTGTCATACGCCGAGATACGTCTATGATTTGTATTTATGCCGCTTACTTTTTCTTTATAGTGCATTCCATCGTGGAAGGATATATATTTCAAGGAGGTTGGTATCTCTGTTTGATATTCTGGATGGTTATCGGATTGTTGATAGAGAATAAGCAATATGGACCGATAATCAGACAATTGAAGTTAAAAAACAAATTGCCATACAATGCTTAGAATAAGTAAAAAGAAAACTCTTGTTGTGTGGGGGATTGCTTTGGGATTGTTTGTCCTTGCTGAAATCATCCTCCGCTACGTCTTCGGATTCTGTGATGCAGTGCTTTACCAGCCGAGCAAAGAATATGAGTATATAGCCAACCCCAATCAGCATCGCTATCGCTTTCTCTCCAATATAGACTATAATTCTTATTCTCAAAGGAGTGAAGAACCTGATTCTACCAAGACGATTGTCTTAGGACTAGGTGATTCCGTGATTTTCGGTGGAACAATGCTCGACCAAGACAGCATCGCCACTACCTTGTTCTCGAAAGAGACAGGGATGCAGATGCTGAATATCTCTTCGGGTAGTTGGGGACCTGATAACTGTGCTGCTTATTTGCAAGAGAAGGGAACGTTTGGGGCTAAGGCAATGGTCTTGGTTTGCAGCAGCCATGATGCCTTCGATGTGATGAGTCATGTGCCTGTGGTTGGGATTTATCCGAACTATCCTGATAAGCAGTATAAGTTGGCGATATGGGAAGTGATAGACAGGTATCTCATGCCGAGAGTCAAAGGATGGCTGGGGCAGTCGCAACTTGTAGATCCTGATGCACAGGTGGTGGAGAATGTGAAAAAGTCAAATGCTAACGTGCTTGACGGGGTGGCTCAGAAATCCTTGAATTTTGACCCTGGTTTTGACCAACTTCTGCAAATATCCAAGGAGAAGAAAATTCCTTTTGTCATTTATCTCCACCCAGAGGTCGGAGAGGTGATGACCAAACAATATAAGGAAGGTGGCAAACTTATTATGCAATGGGCTAAGGTGCACCATGTAAAGTTGGTGTCTGGATTGGACGAAGGTGTCACCGTAGATATGTTTCGAGACGTGATTCATCTGAATGAGAAAGGTCAGCGGAACCTTGCCGATTCCTTGAAGAAAATGATAAAGCTATGAAGAAATTGATTCATTTACAACCATTCGTGCCTCATTACCGTGAGGAGTTTTTCTCACTTTTGGGAAAGCGATTGCGAGAAGAGGGCATTGGTGGAGAACCAATAGAGCAAGAAATATATACCTACGAGAAAACGAAGGATGTGAAGTCTGCCTCGTTCAATATGGGAAATATTGCTTGTAAACATGTGCCAAGCAAGCTTATCAAGGGCAAGTTGCTGTTTTATAATCCTTTCTCTTTGTTAGAAAAAGACAATCGTGTTTTGGTGCTGATGCTTCATTTCGCTCATATAGGTACTTGGCTGTTGTTGCTTACCAAATGGTTGCATCATCGCAAGGTTATCCTTTGGGGGCAAGGCATCTCCGTTCGCCGTTATCTCTCGGAAGAGAAGAAACCTGATTGGAAATTGAAATGGATGATAGCCTTGGCTGATGGAATATGGTTCTATATGGACAAGGAGAAAGAGCAATGGCAAAAGCTGTTCCCTCATAAACCGATGGTGGCTCTGCACAATACTTTGACAGGTGTCGATGAGATGGTAGCTTATGAACCTACAATATCGGTTGCAGGTTTGAAGGAAAAATATAGCATCAAGCAAGAGGTTGTCTTTATATTTTGTGCTCGCTTTACTGCTGACCGCCGTGTGGATTTGCTCTTGGAGACCATCAAACGATTGGATGCCCGAAAATATGGCTTTGTCATCATTGGTTCTGGTGCTTCCAAGCCAGACTTCTCAATATATAATAATGTATATGATTTTGGAGCAGTTTATGACACAATGGTTAAAAGAGAACTATTTACCTTGGCTGACGTGTATTTTCAGCCAGGTTGGGTGGGATTGTCCATTGTTGAGGCGATGGCGTATGGCAAACCTATCTTTACCTTTGAGCGAAGCGAGAGGACTTTGCAGTGTGTGGAGTATTCATATATTCGTCATGGTGAGAACGGCATGATTTTCCCAAGTATGGAAGCTTGCATTTCTCAAATAAAGGCAATGCCGCTCAATGAAATGAAGCGGATGGGTATGAATGCCCGACAGTATGTGAGGGAAAACTTGACCATTGAACAGATGGTGGAGAATGCCATGAAAGGAATAGAGAGTGATGAATGTTGACTTTTGAATGTTGAATACTGAGTGTAGAAAAAATATGAAAATCATTCACTATATACCGAGTATCGACCGAAGTTGGGGCGGTACTTCCACTTACATGCAACTGCTTGCCAAACCCTTGGGCGAGATGGCGGAGGTGTATGTCTTGACACATGCCTCTGACAATCCGTTGGAGATGGAGAACTGCGAGGTGCATTTCATTCCTCGTTTTCGCCCTTTCTCCAAGAAATGGAAGGGGATTGTGACTGAAATCTTGGAGAAAGTCAAGCCCGACGTGGTGCATATCAACTGTTGTTGGACACCAGACTGTGCCATGATTCAACGTCTGGCGCAGAAACAGGGATATAAGGTGGTGCTGACACCGCATGGCATGCTGGAACCTTGGATTATTCAAAGACATTACTGGACTCGGAAGATTCCTGCGCTATGGTTGTATCAAAAGGCGGCAGTGCAGAAAGCGGACTGCATACATGCTACAGCTGATAGCGAACGTGACAACCTCTTGAAGTTGGGGTATAACTCTAATATCAAGGTGGTTAAACTCGGCATAGATGCTGAGAGCATTGTCTTGAAAGAAACGTGGAAGCGAACCAAGCAGGTTCTTTTTCTTTCGAGGGTACATCCCAAGAAGGGTGTTGACTTTCTTGTTGGGGCAGCTGCTATCTTGCGTGATCAGCTAAAAGAGTATCGTATCATTATTGCTGGCGAGGGAGATGCTGACTATATCGCCAATTTCAAGATGCAAATTCATGAGGAGGGCTTGGATGATATAGTACAGTTGGTAGGTGGTGTGTATGGAGAAGAAAAGTGGCATCTGTTCCAGACTTCCGATTTCTTCGTATTGCCTACTCATTCGGAGAATTTCGGGTTAGCTATAGCGGAGAGCCTTGCTTCGGGTACTCCTGTGGTTACAACGATTGGCGCACCTTGGGAAGATTTGAATAGTTTTGATGCTGGGGCTTGCATTGATATAGGTACGCAACCATTAGTAGAAACCCTTCGTAAATTCATTGCTTTCTCAGAAGAAAAATTGGAACAGATGGGACGTAATGGACGCGAACTTATTGAGAGTAAATATTCTGCCCAAGTGATGGCGAAACAGATGATGGAGATTTATAAGGGCTTATGAAGAATCAAACGATAGATAACCTGTTTCTTCTTTTGAAATCTGCATTGTGGAAAAACGAACAATCTGCCAAAGCAATGACAGATGTTGATTGGAAGGAATTGTATAATCTTGCCAAAGAACAATGTCTGGTCGGTGTCATGGCGGATTCTCTTGGATATATCAGTGACGAGCAAGGCTGTGGAGAAGAAAAATTGAAATGGCTGGCGTATATGATCACTCTGGAGCGCAAGAATCAAAGGATGAATGCGCTGATAGGAAAGTTGTTCAATTTGTTCACTACTCATGGGCTTTCTCCAGTGTTGCTCAAAGGTCAGGCTTTCGCTGCCAATTATCCCTATCCTTTGCATCGCCTGTGTGGTGACATTGATGTTTATTTCAAACATCGTGAGGATTGTGAGGAGGCTGTGGCATGGGCTTCAAAAGTGGATGAGGTGGCAGCGGAGGATTTAGACAATAAGCGAGAGCGTAAGCATTTTACGTTCTCATTGGAACATGAGGTGGTTGAGTTGCATTATTATATGTGCTTGTTTGATGATAAGCGATTGCAACAAAGGTTGCAAGCTATCATTGATGATGAGTTTGAGAAGAATCCCCCATTTTGTGTAGAGATAGGTGGAGAACAGATAGAAGCAGTTCCTTCTACCCTGTCAGTTTTGCACCAACTCCTACATATCTCTCGCCATCTTTTGGAGGCAGGTATTGGATTAAGGCAGGTTTGTGACTTGGCATTGTTCCTTGACAGGCATTATGAAGAGGTGAACAAAGAACGGTTGAATGGCTATTTGAGAGATTTGGAATTGGAAAAGGTTGCCAAATCTTTGGGCTATATAATGATTCATAACTTAGGACTTGCTGCGGAGAAAGTTCCATTCGAAATAGATGGTAGTTATGCCGACTTTATCTTGAAAGAGATATTCGAGGGAGGAAACTTTGGCAAGAAAAAGACAGAGTATCGCAATAATAATTGTGGTTTGCTGCGGAAGATACAATCCATATTTTATTTCTACAAGCGTTGCAAGTTGTATCAGCCATTGTTTCCTTTGGAGTCAAAGAGCTATTTTATGAATAAAATCAAGTTGAATATCAAATTATTAACCAAACGCCATTATTGAATTTTATGATGGACAATATACAAGTAAATCTCGCAACCTTTGACGGTTCTGACTTTGATAAAGGGGCTGGATTTCTAAAGACCACTCTGTGGTATTTCGTGAATGCTTTGATTGTAAGAGCATCGTGGAATCCATTTATGGGAATTAAGATAGCCCTGCTTCGTCTATTCGGGGCAAAGATAGGAAGAGGGCTGGTTATCAAAAATAATGTTACTGTGAAGTCGCCCTGGAATTTGGTTGTCGGTGATAACTGCTGGTTAGGGGAAGGCTGCTGGATAGACAATCTTGACAAGGTTTTTATCGGTAGCAATGTCTGCATTTCGCAAGGGACGTTGCTTCTTACGGGAAATCATGACTATACCGTTTCTTTCATGCCTTATCGCAATGCAGCTATCCATATTGAAGACGGTGCTTGGATTGGAGCAAAGACTACGATATGCCCAGGTGTGACGGTGCATAGAAATGCCATCTTAACGGTTGGAAGCGTGGCTACCAAGGATATGGAGGAGAATGGCATCTATCAAGGAAATCCTGCAATGAAAGTCAGGGAAAGGAAAATGATTAGATAGAATAACGAGAAACGATGAAAGTTACAATCATAACATCATGCTTCAATCGAGAGAAGACGATTAGAGGCTGTATAGAGAGCGTGTTGTCGCAAGACTATCCTGACATTGAGTATATCGTGATGGATGGTGCTTCTTCTGATGGCTCGCTTGCTATCATCAATGAATATAAAGACAGAATCGCCAAGATAATATCAGAGCCAGACCATGGCATGTACGAGGCTATAAACAAGGGCATCCGTGCTGCAACTGGCGATGTCATCGGCTTGGTGCATTCGGATGACTTCTTGTATTCCTCCCACACCATATCGAATATAGTAAAACGGTTTGAGGAAACTCACGCCGATTTTCTGTATGGTGACGGATTATTTGTGAATCCTGATAATACGGACAAGGTGGTGAGAAACTGGATAGGTGGCGACTATCGTCTGTGGAAGGTGCGTCATGGTTGGTTGCCTCTGCATCCTACTTGCTATATCCGTAGGAATGTGATGGAACGCAAGGGCTTGTATAACGAGAGTTACAAGATTGCTGCCGACTCAGATTTTCTGTTCCGCTATCTGCTTGGCGGCGAGTTGAGTGTTACCTATCTGCATGAATATATCGTGAGGATGCGTATGGGCGGATTGAGTACAGATTCTGCCCGAAGAAAACAGATGTGGAAGGAGGATGTCAGGATGTATCAGTCGCATGGCATGAATCCAACGATTACAAAGTTGGAAAAAATGCTATGGAAAGTGCCGCAATTTATCGGTGCTAAGTTCAAGTGATTGGCTTGACTTGTAAAATCTATTGAATTACAGAGTATAAAAAACATAAATATAATCTTTAAAATTTAAAAACTATGTGGTGGAAAATAATTTTAGGAGTGATAGGATTAGTTGTCGTTGGTTTCATTGGCATGGTTATCAAGATGGCGATAACTGATGCCAAGGAAGAGACAAGGGATATAGAGGAAGCGTGTAAGAATAATTAGAAAGTATGGACAGGATGAGAATGAAGGAATTGGAAAATGATTTGTCTGTATATGTAAGCGAATGGATGGATGCCCGATGGCAACATTGGAATTTTATCCATACATCCATTCATCGTGATAGGAGAACTGGTATCTATAGATTGAAGCAAGGTGAACGACTTTTAGATTATCTTAATTCAATCATGGGTAATATAGAAGACCATTTAGGTATGGAAAAAGGGCAACATTTAATTCCTTCTAATTTCTCATCTGTCGGCCAATTTGCTAAGTTCCTTCAAAATTTTACACAATTTCTTCGTGACAACTATCATCTTGTTGAGAACAATTTCAAAGGAGAGCAAACGGATTTTATAGTTGTTGATATTGCCAATATCGTTAATGAGATTATTGAAATGTCGAATAGATGTTTAGATTTAATCTTAAATGATGACAATGTGCCGATTCCATATCAACAAGTCAAAAAATGCTTATATGAAAGCGACATCAAAGAGTTCGTTAATCTCATAAATAGCATTATAAAGAGTGTACCTTATCTCATACACAAGGAGAAATTCAACGAGGGCTATTTCCATTCATTCTTTCATGTTGCATTGACGTTGATAGGAATGCGTCCCTTATCTGAAGTTGCTACTTCTGATGGTAGGATAGATATGGTTTTAGACTGTCCAAAAATTGTTTTTATCATGGAATTCAAATATTCACCGAATGACTAGGATTTGTCAATAGTCGCTTTGGAACAAATTAAAAGCAAGAAATATCACTTGCCATATATCATACAACAGAAGCCTATTGTTGGAATAGGATTTTCTTTTGGCGAAGGAACAAGAGAAATTACAAATTTTACGGATGAGGCATTATATCAGCCAGAACTGAATCTCGATAATAGGGTTTTATGAAGAAATATTGTTACGTTTGTGGAAAAGTGTTAAGTGAATGCCCTTCATCTGAAGAATGTAAGTGTCATGATGAGCATATTATTCCAAATGCAATAGGTGGTCATTTGACATCAAGGGATTTCTTGTGTGAATCATGTGGAGGTGGTTTGTCAAAAGGAGATAAGGCATTTACAGACATATTCGCACCTTTTATCGTATTTCTAAACCAAGCAGGACTTCTTCGTTCATTAGATAGAGATAATGTGGGTAAAAAGGTATTGCCTGGAAGAATCTTTGAAAATAACGAACTTTCATCAACGCCAATTCATAAGATTAGGTATCAGAAAGGGAAAGCTGTTCCTTGCAAACCTTTTTACCGAATAGATGAAACTAATAAAAAAGTATTCCTATTTGCAGAAAAGAAGACTGCAAAACATTATCGTGCGCATGTTGAACAGCAAATGAAAAATGATGCCAAGAATATTGACCAATACCATTTTGAGGTGTTTGACGATTTGAGCAATTTAGGATTCCTTGGTATCAATTTTTCAAAAGGAAAACCAAATTTTAACCAAGACTTAAAAGATGGTTTGTTAAAGATTGCCACCGAAATTGCTCTATATGCAGGAGTAAAACGTGAAGATTTAGCATCTCTGTATTGGATATTGATGAAAGTACAGGGAATTCAACTTATAAGATCAACACTTATATATGGCCATACACACCCCAATCTTTGCCTGACATACTGTATGAGAATGAAAGATACAAGATAGATGCAAATTATCCTGCACATATACTAAAAGTGTTTACTGAAACTAATACAGAAGGCGGTAAGAGTTTACTTTGCTACATAGAATTATTCAGCACATTCCAATATTATGTTCTCTTGAATGATGATTACAAAGGAAAAGAAGTTGATTTTACATACGCTCAGAAATTAAGCCCTAACTATGTTGAGTCAATAGAAGATTTGGAAGCAATGGACAATAGCGACTTGGACATAGCAATTAGAGACGCAAAATTATCAATAGAAGAATTGAAGGGACTATCAAGAGAAGAGATTTGCGCTAAGATATATGATGTTCAACGTAGAAGGGGAAGTGAGTTTAATTTGAATGCAGCTGTTATAAAGGATTATGAGTGGATTTCCAGGCAAATACTTTTAACCCTTGCTACTATTGTAAAAGAAAAGCATTGTACACATTTGTTGGATTCAACCTTACGTTCGTTTGTGAAAATACAAAAATCACATAAATACACTTGTCAAGAAGTAACGGATGCGTTTGCAGAACAACCAAAGGAAGCATATTTCAGAAAGATGGCAATTGTAAAAGAAGAAGGACAACTTGTAGCACGCTCTTATCCAGAGTTGTGTTTACAACTTTATAATAAACACCTAGAATATGTACAAGAATATACAACCGTAAAATTTTCTCAATTATCAAATTATTGCTATAAAAAAGCTGGTGTAAAAACCGAATGATTTGATAATGATATAGAATAGAAAAGCAATAAAATGAAAACAATACGTTTACTACAACTTTCAGATATTCATTGGAAGAAGCAACTTGACGCCGCTGATGATTATACAGACATAAGAGACCAAATGCTACAAGATTTGGAATATTATTGTCAAGGCACAGGTAATGCTTTTGATAAAATTCTTATCTGTGGTGACATTGCCTTTAGCGGATCTACTGATGAATATAAACGAGCCAATTCATTTATCAGAGACCTGTGTAAGACCGTTGCTTGTAAAAGCGAAGAAGTTTATACCGTTCCTGGTAACCATGACAAGAATGTAAATGAACATCCCAAATGCGTGAGAGAATTCATTCATCAAGCTATATCTAATCGCTGGAATGATTGTGATATGTGGTGGAATAAAATGATTGACGAAGATTTTTCATTCATTAAGAAATTGTATACACCATTTAAGGAATACAATCATTTCTGCAATGACGAGAGAGACAATGCTGAACCTTTTATGCTTAGAGCTTTAGAATTTGGTGTTGACAGGCATGATGGTGCTGAAATGTTTTGGCATTCTGAATTTGAAGATAACCTTGAAGGGTATCAAGTCAACTTGTATGGTGTTAACTCTGCCCTGATTAGTGACTTGGATGATTATGACCCAGCTCCGAATAGAAAAGAAGGCCATCGCCTTTTCCTTCCCCAAATAGCGTATCGTGGTGCAAAATGCAAAGATGGTATCATTAACATACTGATGTGTCATCATCCATTAGATTTCTTGCTGAATAAAGATAAAATAGCCAAAGACTTGGATAAAAGATACGCTTTGCAACTGTATGGACATGTTCACATAGCCAATAGTGACATAAGTAATAATGCAGTGCATATATACTCGGGCTCTTTAAACCCTGGAGATGTAAATGATAACACATATAAACCAGTCTATAATATCATAGAACTTTCCATTGAGACACATGATAACGAAAGCGATGTGTTGAATGTAAATTTGCGTGTTCAAAAATATGATGGGGAACAATTTGTAAAAGATGAAGAGCAATCCAAGCTATTCAAGGTCGCATTGAAAAAACATGATGGTTGGAAAGATTGTAATAAAACTGCGGAAGCCATCGAACAGAAACTTCCAGACGGATTGTCCAAACGTGATGTTAGACACATGTTTAAACAATGTCCAAATTCAAAAGAGATAATAAAAAGAATGTACCCACAGATTGATTGTACAGGCTCTGCCTATATGAGAAATCAGGTGTTCTTGGAAAAAATCAGGGAAGACAACAGGTGGGTAGAACTATATAACATGATAAAGTGATGAAAAATGTACTAAACGATATTCTCATGCAATGTGGGCTTATTGTACCACTTGAAGAGATAGAAACAGACACATTGGCAAAAGCCTGTTCCGAATACATTAGCAACGAGTCTTTCTCTTTTGAAGATTTTGAGGAATTGGCTGACTGTTATGTTATGAATCGGGAATGTAAAGAGTTAAACGATTTCGTTGCAGAATATATTTCAAACAATGGCTTGGGGAACTATAATTTCCCCAAACGTATAAAATGCGCTCTTGTTTTCTATTGTATTTATTTGGCTATAGAAGAATGTGATAACGACAAGGATATAGCATTACGCTCTTTATCGTTGCAAAACGTTATGATTCAAGTGCATGGGAATTGGGGAAAATTGAATTATCAGAATATACTATATAAGCTATATTTTAAATATGACCAATATGCAGAGGGAGAAGTAATCGGAGAAAAGAAATATCCAAGAGACTTTGTACAATCAATGTTTACTGAAAGTTTCCGACAAGGTGAAACTATCTCCGATGATATGTCTGATAATATCCAATCTTTGGCATTGATGGCGTGGGATGAAGAAATGTCTCAATTCATAAAAGGAATAAAAGAAACGAATGATTTCTTGAAGATTCAATTGATATTGGAACATTATTTTATCAACAAACCGCAGATACCTCAAAGAGAAAACTTTGTGGAGTTAATGCAACGTATTTTTCCACGTGGTGGAAATGGGCAGAAACAGAAGATAGAGAAAATCCTAAAAAACTTGGCAGAAACGGATGTGTGCCTTGTTGATGACATAAGATCTGGTTCATCTTTGATATTGCATGAAATAGTAAATGCAAGAGATAATGAATATGGCGATTATCTGAAAAACTTTGAACTGAGTCCAAAAGAGTTCTTGGTTTACTTATACCATGAACTGCTATTGGAAGACTTATTAAAAGAATAACACAATGGAAGATAAAAAAGATATATTAGAGTCTTTAGCTGGTGGTGTTGCGCTAAAGCATGAAAATGTCATGAAGGATGATGCAGCAGAAATTGCTGCACAATATTATTGCGATTCCTTGACTGATGAAAACATTAATGATGTATTAGGTGATTATAATACTCATCTTGTAACTTTAGTGGGGTTTTCGGAAGTTGGAAAATCAACATTTGTAGCTTCTTTATATCATAAACTTATGTGTAACGGAGAGATTGATGGGCACAATTTCATTGACTCTGACACTTATGTAGGATTTGAGCGTAGGGCTTATATTCGCAATGAATCATTAAAAACTTCCAACAGAAATTCAAGAACGACAATATTGGAAGGACAATTCTTGACCTTAACTCTGTCAAAGGATGATAAAATAAATAAACTTATCATTTCTGACAGAGCAGGAGAAACATACAAGAATAGTTACACCAGTAATTTGTTAGATGTTAAACAAGATAAAGGATTAATCAATTCGCATCATATTATTTTCTTTATAGATTCGTCATCCGTAAATAACGAAGATGACTATAGCGATTTTTGTGATGATTTTCAACTTTTACTCAGCCGTATGGCATCGGCTGGGGTGTTTGACGTTCCAAAAGTGTACGACATAATATACAATAAGATTGACTTAAATCAGACAGATGAGATTAAAGAGTTGTATAAGAAGCAAAGCCAAGATTTGGAAAACAAGATGAAAGTTGATTACGGTATCAATATCTCAAGCAAGTTTGAAATTGTTGCAAACGACATGAAAGACCAAGGCTTGGGTGATGTGTTCAAGTATCTTGTTAATACATTGGATAGTCATACAAATTATCAATATAAAGAATCCAATTGGGTGCAAACATTGTTGAATGAATAAGGAAGAAGGCATATGAATATGACAAAATGTATGATTGCAGGTTTGCCTGGTTCAGGAAAATCCACCTATATAGGTGCTTTATGGTATTGTTTGATGCATCCTGATAATATTGAAGGCATAAAATTGGTAGCCGATAAGATGAATTTGGCAGATGACCTTACTGTACTAAACAGATTAAGCGATGCTTATAAAAACATGAAGCTTATTGACCGTAACTATTCTGACCAAAATGAAACTGTTCAGATAAATCTTAAGGTGGCAGATTCTGACACAAAAATACAAGTTGAGGTGCCAGACTTTCTTGGCGAAAACTTTCGAGACTTGGTCGAATTGAAAGAATCAGAACTTGTTTCGGAATGGTTGAAAGATACAGATACATTGGTATATTTTATGAATGAGATTACGCCGCCTGAATTTGAAGATGACCATGGACCAGAAGATGACGAAAAACCTATGCCTGCTAAAGAAGTTCCGCAGTTTTCCATAAAAGCAATCTCTGCAGTGGCCATGAATATCATGGTGCTAAAATGCTTGTTGAACAAGAAAAGTTTCAAGAAAGTAGTGATTGTGTTGTCTTGGTGGGATAAGAATACAGACAACGGAGTCGTCCCGAACAACCCTAAAAAGTATTTGAAAGAGTATTCTCCTGCTCTATTCAATTTTATTCAGCATCATATTCCTAATTTTGAAATTATAGGTCTGAGTGCACAGGGACTGGAATATCCAAAAGAAGACCAAGGAAATTATGAGGCAACCCAAAAAGAAATTAAAGCAAAGACGCGAGAAGGGAAAAGATCTTTTGTTGAGATAGGAGATAAAATAGTACATGATTTATCTCTTCCGCTATATTTACTTATAAAGGAATGATAATAGAACAGACTTTATATGGCTATAATAAAGGTCATGGACTTTTGGCGAGTTCTTTTCCCGTAAGACCTAACAACGACTCATCTTTGATGTCTGTTCTAAGTGACTGGACAGGTTTCAGAAATGAGTTAGGGGAAGATTCGTATATGACCTTCTATCCATTATCTAATGGTGAAAAATATGCTTTTGCCAAAACATGGTATGCAGAAGAAATGGAACGTCCTGGTTGTGTTTGGACTCATACTCTAATTGTTGACTTGAAAGAAATGGATAGAAATTTTGATTTTCGGGTGTTGGACGATTACTTCAGGCGACCTCAAAAGGACGACTATGAATTCTATCAACATAAAATAGAAATCGATAATTTTGAAACAAGAAATTCCAATGTGGTTTTTAATATGTTCGATGACACGTCCTTGTTAGTTCTATATTTACTTTTACTTGGCAACAACAAGAATTTATTCATATATATGGATAAAGCCCAAATAGCATATCAAGCATTATGTTTCTATCTACTTCAATATCTTCCTTTAGATATGTTGAAATGGATTTCGCTGAGCACAGGGTCTGCATCTCGAAGGAAACTTGGAAGCGAGGACTTTTCTATTCAGTTTACTGACAATATTACTAATATATCATTATCAAATGCTCCTTGGAAGGGTAAAATTGCCAAAGAGAATTTCACTATTGGATTATTGTACATATTTGAACAGTCGAAAAGAGAGAATGATACTTTTCCAAGTTTAATAAGATTATTTAAGGAAGACATTAAAGATGAAAAAGAGAAACTATTTGCATTTGCAATGTTGATGAAAGAACTCGACACTGCATTAAATGAAAAAGTTGGAGAAAAAGAATACGCAGACGTGTTATCCTTGTTGGAAAAATATTTCCCAAAGCAAAATGAAGGCATAAGACTAAAAAGCAACTTCTTATCAGAGAAAATATCTTCTTTGTATGGGACTGAGGAAGATTATCTCTTTCAAATTGCATCTTTAGCAAAAGACTCGTTTTTACATCCTTTGCTGACACATTTTACTCAAAGATTAATGGTATTAGACAAAAACAGTCATAATGACTATTTAGATTTGATGGATAAAATTGCAAAGATAGAGCATCCTAATGAAACCGCATGTAATGCATTGCTATATGCCATTGACCACATGGAAGAAGAAGAGTTACTTAGAATGGCAAATAACAATTGGAAACAAATTTTGCCTTTCTTGAATGATAATGACAGATTTTTCGATTCTGGTATGTGGCTGCGAATATCAAACGAACAATTCAATGATATATTTTTGTTGTATTGCAGACGTGACTTTGCTACTTTCAAATATTGGGATGAATTGCTGAAAAAAGTAATAGCTTCAGAAGCTCTTGCAGATGAGAATATTTCTTCGCAATTAGTAATTAACACTAATGATGCAGTCCAAATAATATTTGATTCAGCGAACAATCCTCATTTATCTGTTATGTCTCCATTCTTGCTCCTATCTTGTATGCAGAAGAAAGAAGAGTTTTGGGGTTGGTTGGAAAAGCAAAAGATTATCAATGAGCGTGTTGAAAATTTTATTATACATCAAATAGATCCAACTGCCATTTATGTGAAAGAGTCACAATCTTGTTCTTGGAAAGCATTGTTGGAAGCAGATAATGGAGAGAAGTGTATAGACTTCTACTTGTACTTGTATCTTCTTGCGCATAATTGGAAAGACAGACTATCTGTAGAGATGCTGAAACATAGTTTTTACCCTATATATCAGGACTTGAGTAAAAGCAAGTTAAGCAGTAAGGACTGGGATAGAATTAGTAGGGTTACACCGAATCGTTATTTCATAGCCAATTGGGATAAATGTAAAATTTTAAGTAGAGGGCTTGTGGATTATCTCAAAGATTGTGATGTCGATATAGATGAGGTACGTGTTTTCTCTCCGAATAAAAAAGTAAATGAGCGTTTAACTCAGTATTGGAAGAAAAAGAAAAATTGAAAGTTTATGGGATGGGTAAAGAAACACATGATGGATATGCAAGAAAATGGAGACTGGCCAAGTCGTGATCTTTCTGACAAATATGTTTGCACTTGTCATTTTCATGATAAATATCTGAATGGTATAATAGAATCGCACGGAAAACAAGGAACTTGTTCTTATTGTGGAAAAAAGCATACAGTTTGTGATATGTATACTTTATGCGAGCAAATAGTATGGAAGATAGGCTTGTACTTCAATTCTTTAGATGATGCTGGGCTGTATTTAACTAATGGGTTTTATGATGATGAGCAAGAAGTGATACCTGGCTATAAGAGAATAGGTGAATATGTAGTTCCTGAGAACTTGACATATTTCGATTCTGTAGATGAACTTATGGATGGGCTTGATTTTACTACAGATGATGATGACCTAAATGATGACATTAAAAGTTGTTTTACGACAGAACAATGGATTAGTAGTGACATATATGATGAAGACAGAAGTGTTAAATATGCCAATCAATGGGATAGATTTGTCAATACTGTAAAACATCGTGGTCGATTCACATTCCTTGCGACACCAGAGTTCAGAAATATTATTCAAGAAAAAGATGGACATTCTGATGACATTCTAAGTGTGTTGAGTGATTTGATAATAGAACAAGGATTGGTGAAATCACTTCCTAAGGGAACGAATTTATATCGTGCTCGTAAAGTGGATGATGTAAATTTGAACTACAAGTTTGCTGATATTACATCACCGCCAGACAATCTTGCATTTCCAAATAGAATGAGTCCTGCAGGAATATCTATGTTTTACGCTTCATTTGAAAAAGAAACTGCCACTAATGAATGTGTTGGTGGTGATTCTAAGGGACTGATTGTTGGTACTTTTGAAACAGCAAAAGATTTGAAAGTGATAGATTTGACTTCAATACCAGAGCAATCATTTTGGGTGAACAATTGGCAGGAAAATCAATTTCTTCATCATTTCAATGAGAATATAACCCAAAGAGTTGACCCTAAAGACACCAACCATTTGCAATATATACCGACACAAGTTTTCACAGAGTTTCTTCGCTATATGTTTCGAGATGCTAAAGGAGAACAAGTAGATGGATTGATATATGGCAGTTCAAAGACACGAGAAAAGAATATAGTGCTCTTTTGTAATCAGGCTCAGAGCGAGAACTTTGTTGATAAGAATGTGAAAATCGAGAAGTTTGAACGGAATATTAATTGGAAAATATTGGAATAAAAGTATAAAAATGGAACCAAACAACACCCAACACAAATCCTTCCTTTGGCACCTTGATTTCGAGCCGTTCACATGGCACACCTTCTATGGTGAGCAGTGTCCGCCATTTGTTACGGAAGAGAACAAGGAGGCATGGAAACGCTATCTGACAAAAGTCATCAAGAAGCATCTGAAACCTGAGGTGATGAATACTCCTGAGTTCAGGGAGATTGAGACGATGGTGAACTACGAGAAGCTGGTTCGCATCAAAAATGATGAGCAGCGCAAGCGGATGATGGAAAGACAGCGATATTGGGCCAAGATGGAGCGACCGAGAATCAACTATATTCCGAAAGGGCTGAGCGTGGACTATGAAGAGGAATACTCCAAATATCTGATGCAAGAGGTGTCCTTCGTGCCAAGGGACAATGATGACTTCATGGCTCTGCTGCGACTGCTGGAACGATGGCACAAGAAATCCATTCCACAGATATTGGAGAAGGACAGACCCGATGCAGCGTATGCCATAGCCATAACGCTGTGCAAGCACATTCCTCTGCTTATCAACCGTGATGACATACAAGACCTAGTAGGCGAATACAAGAGACGTATCGGCAAACTGATATTCGACAGCTATCACGCCTTGGTTGAAACTGTCAAGGCATGGAACAATGAGGAAAAACGTCAGGAGGTATGCCGCTATATCAGGGAGACAGCAGGGCTATACCCAAATCATCGAGGCATGAAGAAGAAGTTGATGAACTTGATTCCAGAGACACCATTTGAAAGAGAGCCGATGGCTGTGACTCGCGAGCCAAACGACATGGAGAAATCACTCCTGTAAACTATCAACTACACCAATAATGAAACAAAAACAATGAGAGAAGCACCAATAATTTTACCAGTGTTCACAACCAGTGTGCCTTTGGATTTTCCGTCTGAAGGCACGTTTGCGTTCAATAAGAAAACCTATAAGCAGTTGGAGGTGACGGTGAGAATCAATGAGCACCAGTACTTCAACATGAACTTCTTGAACCATGACGGATATATCATGGCATGCTGCCGATGGGCGCATGTGTTGGACTTCACGGAGAATGGACTTGACCGCATACAGATGATGATCAAACGTCATTTTCTGAAGAAATATCCTGTCATCAGTAGTCTGTATGGATAGCATACCGATACGGCTGAGGACATCCATATCTCCTCCATCGGTTTTGAGGGTAATCCAAAGGAGTGGTTTATCTCCATGCGCATCTATGGAGAGAAGTTCGATGATCTGCTGCATGGCAATCTGCTGATAAACGTGGCGTTTGCCTCTGCCGTGGGTAATCTGTGCATGGCAAGCGTGGACGTGTTCAAGGAAATCATGAAGAGCGATGCCAAGCAGCCGAAGATATTGCTGAAGGAGTTGACAGGTATTGACGAGATAGATAGGGATTTTGACTTCGGCAATTATTTGGATGCAAGAAATCCAGAAACAGGCGAGATTATATCGACTGCAAGGGAAGACGGTAAGGCTTCGGGAGTGGAACTGCCTGAGGAGATAGAAATACCAGCTTGCATGGAGACGTATTCAATCCATCTTTATGTAACAACATTCATGAAATCGTTGAATGACAAAGAATTTGTTACGTTCTGTAATGCCCTCTATTTTGAAATCAAGTCAAAGGAGCAAAACATGATAGAATTAGGCTTTACCAAAGATAGTGAAATGAAATATTTGGAGGATTATGTACCTGTTATCGGTGATAAATTGATAGCTGGAGAAGAAGCAAAAACGGAACGACTGCTGATAGCCTCTACTATTTTACTCATGATGTCGAGTATGTACGACCCACTGTATGAAGAGATGTTTCATATTAAAGAGACGGAAGCTGGGAAACTTGCTATGGAACTGGATGGGTATGTCAAGAAGTTGGTGTGGCGCAAATGGAACACCAACTACTTGGAAGAATTTGTGAAGCATGTACTGAGCAAGCAATGAAAGGAATCAGGCTCTTTGATTACCAAGAGGACATGGTGAAGCGGATAGAGAAGGCATTGCGCCTTCATCGGTCCGTGATGGCGCAAATGCCGACAGGTACGGGTAAAACCTATCTGTTAACAGCAGTCATAGACTCTTTTTTGAGCAACAATCCCAAGGAGAAAGTATGGATTGTTGCCCATAGAAGAGAGCTTGTTTCGCAGATAGAAGAAACCGTAAGAAAGTTCCATTCCTATTCCGCATCAAACACTTCTTCCTTATTGTCATCCGTCAAGGCGATGTCGATTCAGTGGCTGATGAGACACTATGACGAGATTGAGGAAGAGCCGGGGATGATTGTTATTGACGAAGCGCACCATGCGCTTGCCAAGACCTATAAAGAGATGTGGGAGAGGTTTCCTAAGGCTAAGTTCTTGGGGTTGACGGCTACGCCTTGTCGATTGAACGGGAAGGGATTCATTGACTTGTTTGACGTGCTGGTGCAGTCGTGGAGCGTTCCTGAGTTTATCAGCAAGGGAAGATTGGCGACATACGATTTCGTGAGCATCAAATCGGATGGTGTGACGCAACGGCTCATCGACTCCTTGCAGAAGCGAGGGGCTGACGGTGACTATCAGAATAAGGAGATGGATATGTTGCTGAATAAGAAACCGAGTATCGAAAGGCTTTACCAAAGCTTTGAGGAGTATGGCATAGACAGAAAGGGCATCGTGTATGCTATCAATATTTCTCATGCAAAGAAAATTATGGAGCTGTATCAAGAGCATGGCATCAAGGTGGTTGCCATAGACTCGAAGACTCCTGCTATGGAAAGACAAGCAGATATTGAGGCTTTCAAGAAAGGCGATATCCAAGTGTTGGTGAATGTTGATATTTTCTCGGAGGGCTTCGACTGCCCGGACGTGGAGTTTGTGCAGTTGGCTCGGCCTACTCTCTCGCTTGCCAAGTATCTGCAGATGGTGGGACGTGGATTGCGTGTAGCCAGGGGAAAGAAAAACTGTGTGATTATTGATAACGTGGGATTGTATCGGGTGTTCGGGTTGCCGTCGCAAGTATGGAACTGGAAGGCTACGTTTGAAGGAAGATTGAAATACGGCAGAAAGAAGGAGACTCCGAAAGAAAGAGATTTCTTCTTGATGTACGGGAAGCAAGATACTGTGCCTATCGGTCAAGGCTCGGAAATGATAATGGTGATGAGCCATGAGGAACTGATGCGGTCGTTGCAGTATCGGGAGCTTGTTGATTGCAATGATGATTTTGCCATCGTCAAACTGCCTGACGGAAAGATGACGGTGGTAAACCGACAAGGCGAACTGGTGATAGAACCAGGCAACTATTATGACATGAAGTTCTTGCGAGGGAATATCTTGTCCTATCGACCTCGCAGAAAGACAGTATGTTACTACGACCTCTTGGCGAGATTTCTCATCGACGAGGACATTCATGCGAAGGATGCTCCCAAGGTAATCACCATTAGTGAATGGGAGTTCGTTGAATATAATGGTCTTTTCAGGTCTCGTACCTATGAGGACTTTGCTTTACCTTATCGCCCTTCACAATCAGACCTATTGAACCGTGGACATTACTTGATATACCACAATGATTTTTCCGTAGGAAGTGGTTGCCAGGTATGGTACTATTATAAAGGCGGTGATGGTTTGATGCGTAAAGATTCAATAGAGAGTAAGGATGTGTGTTTTTTGCGTAATGATTATGTGCATGTGTATTGGCTGTGTGCCAATCTTTATGGTGATGGTATCGTTGTTATGGACAGTAAGGAAGACTACTATCTGGTGGATTCTAATTTGAAGAAGACGTATATAGGATGCAATAACCCAAAGTACGAAGAGGAGGATTTACAATATGTGATGCCTCGCCTTGGCAAGAAATACTATCATGAGATGATGTTGCAGAAGAAGGAAAAGGAAGCAAAGGATATGCTTCTTTTGCATGAGAAGTCAGAGGCAGGGCATGTGGAATTGTATCAAGCAGGAAAGAAATGGGGCGTGAAGGTAGATGGTAAAGTTGTCGTGCCACCTCTCTACCACAGTATAGCGCAACCTGTCGGCGCCTATTGTGCCTTTGAAGAGATTCCCAGACATTGGGGTGTTATGACATTGAAAGGAAAAGTGATTGTTGATGCCAGATATGAGAAGGTGGAGATTCGTGACAACGGTATCGCCATGGTAACAAACATCACTGGGAAAACACAGACAATCAAACTTTTAAAGGTAAAAGAGTAAAAAGGTAAAAAAGTAAAAAGACTTTTTGCTTTTTGAAAAGACTATGAAGAAGATAAAGCTTTTTGATTACCAAGAGGACATGTTGAAACGAGTGCAAGAGGCATTTAGACACTATGACTCTGTAATGGTGCAAATGCCGACAGGAACTGGAAAGACGTATCTGCTTGCCGCCCTCGTCGGTTTGTTCTTGAAAGAAGAAGTATGGGTGGTTGCTCATCGCAGAGAACTCGTATCACAAATCAAAGACACGCTTGCAAGATTCTTTCCTGCCTTGGATTCAGAGAAAATCCAAGTGACATCCATACAATGGTTGTCAAGACACTATCGAGAGATAAAGGAGAAGCCGAGTCTGATTGTGATTGACGAGGCGCATCATGCGTTGGCAGAGACGTACGCTGAGGTGATGAACGCCTATCCGAAAGCGAAGAAGTTGGGGCTGACGGCTACACCATACAGAATGAACGGCAAAGGATTTACCGATTTGTTTGATGCTTTGTTATGTTCCTGGAGTATGGAACGGTTTATTGCCGAAGGGCGGTTGAGCCTTTATGACTATTACTCCATCAAACCTGACAGTGCCGACCAACTACTTGTTGATTCGTTGCAGAAGCGAGGAGCTGATGGTGACTATCAGCAGAAGGAGTTGAACAAAGTGATGGATGTAAGACCATCGCTTGAAAGGCTTTGCCTTACTATCAAGGAGTATGTACCAGGTAAGAAAGGCATCGTGTATGCCATAAGTATTCAGCATGCCGAGCATATTGCAGAGTTCTATCGAGAGAATGGCATCAAGGCAGTTGCCATATCGAGCAAGACACCGCTTGCTGAACGAAAAGACATGATAGAACGGTTCAAATCTTCCTCGCTCTCCTCTTCCCTAAAATCTGCTTCAAATGTTTCCGAGGAGATTGAGGTACTGGTGAGCGTGGATTTATTCTCGGAAGGCTTCGATTGTCCTGATGTGGAGTTTATCCAACTGGCAAGACCTACGCTGTCTTTGGCAAAGTATATGCAGATGGTAGGACGAGGACTGCGAGTGGCAGAGGGTAAGGAATACTGCGTGATACTGGACAACGTGGGACTTTATAAGCGATTCGGATTGCCATCTGTGGATAGAGATTGGCAGAGCATGTTTGAAGGACGTACTTCTCTGGAAGACATTCTGCAAAGGGCGTGTATGCAAGTCAATAGTCACAACTGTAGGATGGATGTGCTGATGGACGGTGATGAGGATATGATGAAAATCATCAACCATGAACGCCAGCAACAGATGATTATGGACCCCTATGGCTATCAGATTGTAGAAGATGAAAAAGAACGGAAGGGAATCAAGGATAAGGATGGCAAGATGATATTGGAATGCCTATATAAGAAAATAGAAGTGACCAATGATGGCTTTGCCTATTGCTACATAAGAAAGAAGGCAGGTCGGAAGGAATGGATTGACTTGCGGAACATGTTGTGGTTTGCCAATAAGCCACAAAGTGTGAATCTGATGGGCATCGACTTCAGTACAGAGGACGGCAAAAAGCTGTACCCTCGCATCTTATCGAAGTATATTGATGAAAAGACCTATCTGACGGTGAAGACCTTGGAACTGCAAGTAGGAACAGGACTAAGTTGGAAGCATAGGTTTATTCCTTGGGATGAGCCGAACAAGGTGTATATGTACAAAGAAGGAGAAGGCAACGCACGACTGTGTGTTGATGAGAACGAACAATTTTTTGTACAGAAGAACATAGGCTGTCAACTGGAGAAAGTAGATTCATGTGAGGAGTTGGCTGAATTTGCTAAAAAAGACAAAGAAGAAAGGGAGGAAGCCTTAGAAAATCTTAAGAACTCATATAAACTTTACGAATATTATCCTGTCGATAACTTCTATCCTATCAAGAAATATCTTGGAACAGCGAAAGATAATATAAGAATCGAGAAAGACGGCATTTGGCATGTGGATGATGCACAGAGTAATGAAAGCTTTTGGGTTGACCCTATCACACACAGGAAACATTATACAAGACCAGTCCTGTTCAAGCGTGGTTATCTGAACATATTGAAAGAAGGAGACTGGTGCTATGTAAGAAACATCCAGAGACTCATGAACAGACCATTAAGGCAATGGGAAATTGTGGCAGATGACAACATCTGTGTCATCAATAATACGTATCTGATAGAGAAAAGTGAGCCAGATCAGTGGTACAAAATATGCAGAAGAACAGATGACTTCACTTATTTTTCTGTATTGGCATGCTATTATGAAAGTGAACTCATCAAGGATGATACTGAGATCCAAGTTACTCAATTTGATGGCGAGGGCTTGAAAATGACCCAAGAAGGAATGCCTTATACACCAATTGTGATAAAAACACGTAAAAGAAGCAGGTGGCAGTGACAAAAACAGACCGATATGAACAATAGCTCATGTCGGTCTGTTTTGCGTTATAACGGAGAACTATTAGCGGTGAAAAGGATGGCAGGATTGATACTCTTGCCATCCTTTTTGCATGTAAGATGGAGATGACTGCCAGTGCTGCGACCGGTATTGCCAGTGATGCCAACAATGATACCGGGGAACACACTTTCTCCTTTACGAACTATGATTGAGGATAAATGACAATAGCTGATATGAAAATTGCCATGCCGCAATGTAACATAGTTGCCAGAGCGATTGTCATACCCTACCTTTTCGACAATACCATCAATCATGGCATAAGTAGGTTCGTTCTTTGCACGAAGATCCAAACCATTGTGCCATGATAGTTTACCTGTAAAAGGGTTACGACGATAGCCATAAGGACTGGTGACCTTGATTGATTTCAGTGGATAAGTGATG
>ERZ1035032.222-NODE-222-length-48968-cov-10.377323_pt1 | contig 48968 bp, 40 predicted proteins | sample MGYA00520693_ERZ1035032 | MGnify/ENA primary metagenome ERZ1035032 (study PRJEB33766, sample SAMN09781740) | gut metagenome | biome: gut microbiome | host: Homo sapiens | place: Madagascar | study: EMG produced TPA metagenomics assembly of the PRJNA485056 data... | reverse complement strand
GAAGAAATTTCATAATTCATAGACCTTGATTTTGCTGATGTTGCGGAGCATATAAAAAACAACTTACCTCGATCCGATATATATTTTGACAATAAATATCCACATCCAAAGGAGATAAGTTGCAAAATATGTATCGTCAACAATCGTTAATTAAGACCAGTTCTATGAATGGATTATATCTATCGTGAATTCACCTTGGATTTCTTCAAGATGGATCTTAATTCTCTGCCTAAAAATGCATCCTCTCTTAAATTTTCCAAGTTCAATTCTAATGTAATGGGGCTTTGTTTAACCATGCACGTAAATCTTGGAATGTCTCTTCGTAAGACCTAATATGCCTTAAAAGAACTTTACAACATTGACATATCCCACCAACAGGTAGCTAACTTCTGTAAGACAGTTGCTGTCTGCATCAAACCATTCGTAGACAACTACGATTACAATGCAAGAAAAATCTTTACTGCCGATGAAACCTACATAAAAATCCGTGGAATTAAAGCATACATCTGGTTTATTATGGATGCTGCCAGTCGTTCCCTTTCTTGGATACCGCATATCTACGGAGCGCGACGTTGGTGCATGCATTCTTTCGATGCGTATGGCTTTCAAACACGTCTCCAAGCTTCCTGAAAATTTCAAATTTATCGCTAATGGTTACAGCGCATATCCTCTTGCCGCCCAACAGTTTTATCGTGAGTTCAAAGAAGATTTTAAATTTGATATCACCAGGATTATCGGTCTTACAAACGGCGATGAAGTTTCTAAAGAATACCGCCCTTTCAAGCAGATGATAGCGCGACTTAATCGCACTTATAAAGCTCTCTATCGTCCAACCAACGGTTTTGACAACGTAGACGGAGCCAACTATGATCTAGCGCTTTGGGTTGCTTACTATAACTTCCTTCGCCCTCACAAACACAATAAATACAAGGTTCTTAATGATGTTGAGATGCTACATGGTGCTTCAAACATGCCTGGAAAATGGCAACTTCTAATCTTTCTCGGTCAACAAACAATCCTGAACTTACAAAACGGCGAAGCCGCTAACTGTTCTTAGATTAAGAGCCAAAGGTAATAACCCAGCCATCAGAACCACAGGTTCTGACAAGACATTTATGCCTTTGCCCTTGATGGCACGAAAAAGAACTGCTACACTGCTGTAATCGACATAAGAAAACAACTGTTCTTAAGTTCTTCGCCGTCGGTAATCGACCTACAGCGGTTCTTTTTCGTGCTGTCAAGGGTGGCGGCAAGCTGCCACTACCTATAATATCTACAGTTTTCAAAGTTCATCTGAGCCTTTTTCTTTAACTCGGTTTTTTCATTGGTCATTTGACACTATCGCAAGCCACAGGTCTACAGCAGGATTTTTGCTCTGTGGGACCCGAAAATCGCCGATTTACGGGTCCCACGGAACAATTTTAGCTCCCTGTGCCCAAAAACTTCGTTTTTTGCTGCTTTCTTCCCGCTTTTATCGGCATTTTCGGGTCCCAGACGGCTATTTTGTCTCTGTAGACCCGTGCATACTCCCGGACATCTCATTGTTCCTGACAAGACAGCAAAAAAACAAATACAGCTTTCCTGACAAGGCACTAAAAACAGGACTCCTAACAACACAACAAAAAACAAATACAGCTTTCCTGACAAGGCAAAAAACGGTCCATGACATGCGTCACAGACCGTTTCTGTTACATTTTCTAGTTCTCATTCATCTTCGCAAGCTTCGCCGCCTGGTCCGCCGCGATACATGCATCGATGATCTCCTGGATGTCTCCGTTCATGATCTTATCCAGCTTGTACAGGGTAAGATTGATTCTGTGATCCGTCACACGTCCCTGTGGGAAGTTGTAGGTACGGATCTTCTCGGAACGGTCACCGGTACCGATCTGGCTGCGGCGCATCTCAGCCTCTGCATCATGGCGCTGCTGCTGCTCAATATCGTAGAGCTTTGCCTTTAAAAGAGCAAACGCTTTTGCCTTATTCTGGATCTGTGACTTCTCCGTCTGGCTGTACACGACGATACCGGACGGGTAGTGGGTCAGACGCACCGCAGAATCGGTCGTGTTGACACACTGTCCACCGTTTCCGGAGGCACGCATAACGTCGATACGGATATCCTTCTCATCAATGACAATATCAATGTCGTCGTCCACTTCCGGCATTACCGCCACACTGATCGTGGAGGTGTGGATACGTCCGCCGGACTCCGTCTCAGGCACACGCTGTACGCGGTGCACACCGGACTCATACTTCATCAGGGAGTATGCGCCCTGACCGTTGATCATAAAGGTCACACTCTTCATACCGCCGATGCCGGTCTCGTCCGCCTCAACAATCTCGGTCTTCCAGTTCTTGCTCTCTGCATAATGCTGATACATACGGTAAATCTCCGCAGCGAAAAGTGCCGCCTCGTCCCCGCCGGCACCGGCACGGATCTCCACGATAACATTCTTATCATCATTCGGATCTTTTGGAAGAAGCAGAATCTTTAACTCATGCTCCAACTCCTCCACACGCGCCTTGGCATCGTTTAATTCTTCCTTCGCTAGCTCACGCATCTCCTCGTCGGACTCCTCATCCAGCATAGCGAGGGAATCCGCAATATTCTGCTTGCACTGCTTGTACTCCTTATATGCAGCAACAATCGGTGCCAGATCGCTCTGCTCCTTCATCAGCTTGCGAAAACGCTCCGGATTGTTCGCGACATCCGGCTCACTGAGCTCGCTCATCAATTCTTCAAAACGAATCAGTAAATCATCCAACTTATCAAACATAACAAACATCCTTTCTTATCTCAAACACCAGACAACCGTCTGCACCAACTATGCAAAATTCTCTCCAATCCCGCAATCAACTAAAGCATTCCGGTCACCACACGGTCTTTTCTCGCCAGATCCTTTATCACCTGCACATCATGGAACCCGATCTCCCGCATAAGTGCAGACACCTTTTGCCCCTGATCGTAGCCGATCTCAAACAACAGATGTCCTTCCGGGTTCAGATACTGCTTACACTGTCCGATGATCTTCCTGTAAAAATACAGACCGTCCTCCTTGCCGTCCAGCGCTTCCATCGGCTCAAAATCCCGCACCTCCGGCATCAGCTTTGCAATCTCATCCGTACAGATATACGGCGGATTCGAGACGATCACATCAAATGTCCCCGTCACATGGTCAAACAGGTCGCTGTGTTCAAACAACACCGGCACATCATTGAGCCTTGCATTTTCCTTCGCAACATTGAGCGCCTGCTTGGATATGTCAACCGCATACCCCTCCACATCCGATACATTGTGCAGAATACTGACAATCACGCATCCGGACCCGGTACACAGATCCAGCACACGCATTCCGGGGCGCACGACCTTCAGCGCCTCTTCCACCAGAGTCTCTGTATCCTGTCTTGGGATGAGGACACTGGAATTTACTTTGAACTTCAGTCCCATGAATTCTGTCTCACCCACAATATACTGCAGCGGGACATGCTCTGCGCGCTTGCGCAGCGCAATCTGGTACTCGCTCATCTGCTCTTCCGGCATCTCCTCTGCCATATGAAGATAATAAAAACTGCGGTCGATCTTACACACCATTTCGAGCAAAAGCCATGCATCGGTCTTTGCCTCCGCAATATCTGCCATGGACAGAACTTTCTCCCCCAGATTTACTGTCTCACGATACGTCATTTCCAACCTCCATCATGCCTGTTCCCGGATCTCTTTCACATAAGCCTTCCAGTCAAACACCGCCTCAACAGAAGCAATTCCGACCTCAATCATCGAATCATCCGGCTCTCTGGTTGTAATCCGCTGCAACAGGAGCCCCGGCTTGCTGAACAGATTGACAAGCATATGATCCGAGCGTCCGGCAAGCCGGATAAACTCGTACGATACCCCCGCAATCACCGGAATTGACACCAGGCGCAGCAGAAGCTGCAGGATCCGGTTATCCACGCGGATAAACAGAAAGAAGACTATGCTGATCAGCATGACAATCAGCAGAAAGCTTGTTCCGCAGCGCTTGTGCAGACGGGAACTCTTCCGCACATTCTCCACCGTAAGATCCATCCCCTGTTCAATACAGTTGATGCATTTGTGCTCTGCGCCATGATACATATAGACACGCTTAATATCCGGCATCAGTGAAATTGCCGCCACATATCCGATAAAGATGGTAAGGCGGATCACGCCTTCCAACAACGCAAGAAGCGTCTGCGATGTGATAAAACGCTGAAAGAATACGGATATGTAATAAGGAAGCACCATAAAAATCGCCACCGCAAGCACAATGGAAATTGCCACTGTACCGCCCATCAGCGCATTCTCCTGACGCTTTTCCTTTTTCTTCTGCTCTTCTTCCGTCGGCGCCGGTTTTTTCGCTCCGGCACGCTTCTCCGCTTTCCGGGATCCGCTCTTTTCATCCTCTTCCTCCTCGAAAAAGGACGCCGAGAACGTCAGTGTCTTCATCCCCAGTACCAGCGATTCTATAAAACTGAACACGCCACGTAAGATCGGCATGTTTCTTATTTTCTTATTTTTAATCAGCCCTTCGTACGTCGAAGTCTCGACGACGATCTCCTGGTCCGGCTTGCGCACGGCTACCGCGTATTTTTCCTGATTCTTCATCATTACGCCTTCCATGACCGCCTGACCGCCAATTCCCGAATATCTCATAGTCAAAAACCCTGCTTGTGGCACACGAACCGTGCCGTATTCTATAAGGTAAAAAAGGTTGAGATTAAACAACCTCAACCTTATCTGTAACCGTTTTCACTTAGGAGCATAACGCTTCGCGCGTCATACTACTGCTGCTGCATACCATACTTCTTATTGAACTTATCAATACGTCCGCGAGCCTGAGCTGCTTTCTGCTGGCCTGTGTAGAACGGATGGCACTTGGAGCAGATCTCAACGTGGATATCTTCCTTTGTTGAACCTGTAACAAATGTGTTACCGCAGTTACATGTAACAGTTGCCTGATAGTAATCTGGATGGATTCCTGCCTTCATGATTTTCACCTCTTTATAATCTTATCGTTATTATGTTCCTGTCTGTCTCTATTCTCTTATGCCCGTATGCCCGATCCGCATATGGCACTTATTGCAAAGAATAGTCCCGAATAAACAGCGTTGTTATTTTATCATGGTTTTTACAAAAAATCAAGTTCTTTTTATACAATCCGGTTCTTTTTCACCATATGGATATATTCCTGATTGTTGCGCGTGCGGGCAAACATGTTCAGAATGTTCTCCACCGCCTCGTCGGTGCGCATACCGTTGATCGCCTTGCGCATGATCTCGACAGCCTCCTGCTCCTCCGGCTCCAGCAGCAGATCGTCGCGCCGTGTTCCCGACTTCACAATGTCGATGGCAGGGAACACACGCTTCTCGGAAAGCTTGCGGTCAAGCACCAGCTCCATGTTGCCGGTTCCCTTAAACTCCTCGAATACCACGTCGTCCATCTTGCTTCCGGTATCCACCAGCGCGGTGGCAAGAATCGTGAGGCTTCCTCCCTCACGCATGTTCCTGGCTGCACCGAAAAAGCGCTTCGGCATGTGCAGCGCCGCCGGGTCAAGACCTCCGGATAACGTACGTCCGCTTGGCGGAACCGTGAGGTTGTAGGCTCTTGCCAGTCTCGTAATGCTGTCAAGCAGGATCATGACATCCTTTCCGTGCTCCACAAGGCGCTTCGCCCGCTCGATCACCATCTCGGATACACGCTTGTGATGCTCCGGCAGCTCATCAAACGTAGAATAAATCACTTCCACATTCTCCCCGACAATCGCTTCCTTGATGTCCGTAACCTCCTCCGGTCTCTCATCGATCAGCAAAATAATCAGATGCATATCCGGATTTCCCTTTGTCACTGATTTTGCAATCTCTTTTAATAAGGTGGTCTTACCTGCCTTCGGCTGGGATACGATCATACCGCGCTGTCCCTTTCCGATCGGCGATACCAGATCCACAATGCGCATTGCGACACTGCAGCCCGGGCGCTCCAAGCGGATTCTCCGGTTCGGGAAAATCGGCGTCAGATCCTCAAAATTCTTGCGTTTCTGCGCGACACCCGGATGGTAACCATTGACCGATGAAACATATAACAGCGCCGAAAACTTTTCCTGCTGTGTCTTCACCCGGGTATTTCCTGCCACAATATCGCCCGTCTTCAGATTAAACTTGCGGATCTGTGACGGCGATACATAAACGTCATTCTCTCCCGGAAGATAATTCTCACAGCGGATAAATCCATATCCGTCCGGCATAACCTCTAAAATACCGTTTGCCATAATTCCGCTGTCCAGATTCGAGATCGTCTCATCCACTGCACCGCTCTCCTTCGGGTTCTCCCGTCCCTCTCTGGGCTCCCGCGCCGGCCGCTGCTGCGCCTGCTCACGCTGCGGTGTCTGTTCCCGCTGCGCCTGCTCACGCTGCGGTGTCTGCTCACGCTGCGATGTCTGCTCACGCTGCTTCGTATTCTCCTCTTTGCTCTGACGCTCGTCCTCTGCAACCATCAGATCTACCAGATCACTCTTTTTCATGCCGGAGATATTTTTGAGTCCTCTCGCTTTTGCAAGATCACGCAAAACAACGGCTGACAAGCTCTCATACTTTTCTCTCATCCATTCGCTCCTGTTCTTATCAATCTGCTATTTTCCTCTATGCTCTCAATCGTATTGGGAATCGTGTCTGAACTGACAAAATGAATTTACAATATGCGTATTATACAACACTTTTTCCAAAATAGGAAGTCCTAATTTCCTTGATTTGTCAAAATGATAATGGTATGATTTACGTATTGGTTTCTATATAAAAATACACTTTATATACAGGAGATTATATTATGGAGAATCAGACAATGACACTTGCCGAGAAGGCACTTCTTATGCACGAAAAATGGAACGGAAAGCTTGAGACCATCGCAAAATCCAAAGTAAACTCCCGCGAAGATCTCGCCATCGCATACACGCCAGGTGTTGCCGAGCCCTGCAAGGTAATCGCCAAAGCCCCGGAGGCTGCTTACAAATATACCATGAAAGCCAACACCGTCGCCGTCATTTCCGACGGAAGTGCAGTTCTCGGTCTCGGCAATATCGGCGCATATGCCGCCATGCCTGTCATGGAGGGAAAATGCGTTCTGTTTAAGGAATTCGGCGATGTCAATGCCGTGCCGATCTGTCTCGACACCCAGGACACGGAGGAGATCATTGCCACGATTAAGAACATTGCTCCCGCATACGGCGGCATCAATCTGGAAGATATTTCCGCACCGCGCTGCTTTGAGATTGAGGAACGCCTGAAAGAAATGCTTGACATTCCGGTCTTCCATGACGACCAGCACGGCACCGCCATCGTGGTACTTGCCGGCATTATCAACGGTCTGCGTGTTACAGGCAAGAAAAAAGAGGACTGCCGCGTCGTCGTAAATGGTGCCGGTTCCGCGGGCGTTGCCATCACAAAGCTTCTGCTCACCTACGGTTTTCGCCATGTCACCATGTGTGACCGCGAGGGCATCATCGGCAAAGATTACCCGAACTTAAACTGGATGCAGCAGAAAATGACCGAAGTCACCAACCTTGAGGATCAGCACGGCACGCTTGCCGACGCCTTAAAGGGTGCTGATATTTTTGTGGGTGTCTCCGCACCGAACATCGTTACCCCGGAGATGGTTGCTTCCATGAATCACGACTCCATCCTGTTCGCCATGGCGAATCCGGTTCCTGAGATCATGCCGGATGTGGCAAAGGCTGCGGGTGCCAGAATCGTCGGAACCGGACGCAGTGATTTCCCGAATCAGGTCAACAATGTCGTGGCATTCCCGGGCATCTTTAAGGGTGCTCTTGAGGGACGGGCAACACAGATTACCGAAGAGATGAAGCTTGCCGCCGCAGAGGCGATTGCCGGTCTTGTGTCCGATGAGGAGTTAAACGACGAATTTATCATGCCGGAAGCTTTTGATCCCCGGGTAGCACAGGTGGTAAGTGAAGCCGTCCGCTCTCACATCGTGCGTTAACCGGACGTATCATGAACGACGCGCGTTACTATTCCCTCAATACTTATTTACGCCAGACATTTGGCGAAAAGGTCTACCGCCTGTCTCTAAACGGCGGCATGACCTGCCCGAACCGCGACGGCAGCATCGATACCAGAGGGTGCATCTTCTGCAGTGCCGGAGGAAGTGGTGATTTTGCCGCCTCCCCGCAGCAATCTGTCACTGAACAGATTGCGCAGGCAAAGCTTCTCCTTCGGGAAAAAACAAACTGCCGCAAATATATCGCCTATTTTCAGGCATACACGAACACCTACGCTCCCGTCGGTGTTCTTCGTGCGCTTTACACGGAAGCTCTCGCACAGCCCGACATTGTGGCGCTCTCCATCGCCACCAGATGTGACTGTCTGCCGCCTGAGGTTTTAGATCTGCTGGCAGAATTAAATACCATAAAACCAGTCTGGGTGGAGCTCGGTTTACAGACCATCCACGAACATACCCTGCATTTGATACGCAGCGGTTTTTCACTCGCCCAGTATGAGCAGGCGGTATCCGCGCTTCACGCGCGGGGCATCAAGGTCATAACACATCTGATCTTAGGTCTGCCCGGTGAGACAACCGAAGATATGCGCGCTTCCGTGCGCTATCTTGCCGCACATCCGGTCTTCGGCGTAAAGCTGCAGCTGCTTCACGTCTTAGAAGGCACCGATCTTGGAACCCTCTACAAAAATGACCCGTTTCCGCTTTTTACACTGGAGGAATACTGCGACCTTATCGCAGACTGCCTTGCCCTTCTTCCACCGGAAATGGTCATCCACCGTCTGACCGGCGACGGACCGCGCCGCCTGCTCCTCGCTCCGCTGTGGAGCACGGACAAAAAGCGCGTGTTAAACACGATAAACAGGCAACTTGTACAGCGCGATCTCTGGCAGGGCAAATATTATAGAAACGAGGAAACACATGGCTGAACCATTTACCATATACAAACTGACCATTTTAAATATGCTGGATAAGGTGGATTTTCCCCTGACGAATACGCAGATCTCCGACTTTTTTCTGGAGCAGGAATACACGGATTATTTCCGGGTACAGCAGGTCTTAAACGATCTCGCCGACTCCGGTCTGATCCGCACGGAATCCACGCACAGCAACACCCAGTATTATATCACCGCTGCAGGGCGTGAGACGCTCGGTTTTTTCCGCGACAAGCTCACGGACGCCATTGAGCACGACACCATTGCCTATTTTGAAAAAAATAAAATGGCACTCCGCACCGTCAACTCAATTATCGCAGACTACTACAAGACGCCGAATCAGGACTATGCCGTGCGCTGCCAGTTCCGCGTCCACGACACCAACCTGATCGACCTGACACTGACCGTCAAAAACAAAGAGCAGGCGGAAGCGATCTGTAACAACTGGAAAAAGCAGAACGAGGATGTCTACGCCTATCTGATGGATATTCTGATCCAGTAACAATCCGTTTCCTGTCAGATACCGCCTGACATTTTTTCTAACAGACAGAAGGGAGTCCTTATTTTATGGGAAAAAGTGCTTTCAAACCGGGCAACATGCTCTATCCGCTGCCAGCCGTCATGGTAAGCTGCCAGTATCCCGGCACCTCGGATCCGGAATGCAGCAATCCTGCACTCTCAGGCAGACCGAACATTCTTACCGTCGCGTGGGCAGGCACCGTCTGCACCAATCCGCCAATGCTCTCCATCTCCGTTCGTCCGGAACGCTATTCCTACCATATGATCGAGGCCGCCGGCGAGTTCGTAGTGAATCTTACAACTGAATCGCTCGTGCGCGCCACCGACTACTGCGGCGTGCGCTCCGGCAGGGACGTCGACAAATTCAAGGAGATGCATCTGACACCGCTTGCCTCCCGTGAGGTATCGGTTCCCGGCATTGCCGAGAGCCCCGTCAATATCGAATGCCGTGTGCGCCAGATCACGCCGCTCGGCAGCCACAATCTGATCCTTGCGGATGTCGTCGCTGTCACCATCGACGACGCGTATATGGACGAAGCCGGCAAATTCCACTTAAACGACACCGGGCTGATCACCTACTCGCACGGAGAGTATTTTCTTCTCGGGAAAAAGCTCGGCACATTCGGCTACAGTGTGCGGAAAGATTCTCCTGTTAAAAAGGGAAACGGCACCTCCGTAAGAAAAGAAACTCCTGTAAAAAAAGGAACTCCTGTAAAAAAAGGAACTCCTGCAAAAAAGGATTTTCTGCAAAAAGGGAACAACAAAAAGAAGAAACTGAAAACAGATATAAACAAAATCAGATAACGAAGGGATTTTTACTATGAAGATAAGATTTGGTATTGTAGGCTGCGGTTTTCTCGGAAACATTATCGCAAACGCCTGGAAGGACGGTTTCCTCGAAGATTACGAGCTCGTCGGCGTGACCAGCCGCACGCAGGAATCGCGCGATAAGACTGCGGCGGAAACCGGATGCAGATCCTGTCGGGATCTTGCAGAACTGCTCTCCTTAGAGCCGGAATATATTGTGGAGGCAGCGTCCGTGGAAGCTGTCCGTGAAATGGCATGTACGGTACTGGAACACGGCGTCAACCTCGTTCTTCTCTCGATCGGTGCGTTTGCCGACGCTGCCTTTTACGGGCAGGTCAAGGACGCAGCCCGCAGAGGATGCGCCAAAGTCCATCTGGCAAACGGCGCGATCGGTGGTTTTGATGTCTTACAGACGATCACTTTAATGGCGCAGGCAGGAAAGCTTGACGAGACCGCCGGCATCGAGACGCACACCGGTGCCCGCGGTTTTCGCAATACCCCCGTCTGGGCGGAACACCTTTTAACCGATACCGAAAAGACGACTGTCTTTACCGGCAGCGCCAAGGAGGCAATCGCAACCTTTCCGCGCCGCGTCAACGTCGCCGTCGCCACCTCACTCGCCACGACAGGACCGGACATCACGCAGGTGACAATGCACTCCGTTCCGGGCTGGACGGGCGACGACCACTGCATCACCGCAGAGATCGAAGGTGTCAAAGCTACCGTGGACATCTGCTCTTCCACCAGCGCGATCGCCGGCTGGAGTGCGGTATCTCTGCTCCGCAATCTCGCCTCGCCGGTCTGCTTTTATTAACACCTGAAAAACCGGCAAGGTCTTATTCAACACCTCCATCGGTCCGGGATTTGATTCTGCGGCACTGGAAGACTGGCTCTCTCTTCCGGGAACCCATTTCTTCTGCGATACTATGGCTGCCGCAGGTGCCGTCCCGCCCGGATTCTTTGACCGCGAAAACGTGCATTGCAGAAATGTTTCTGCCGGTCGTACCAGACAGGCTTTCGCGCTGCTGAGTGAAAAAGTACTTGCCAATCTAAAAACAGCCCTGGAAGAATCCTAAGGATTCCTCCAGAGCTGTTTTATGTATTTCTAACACACCCCCGCCAGAATTCATTCTTTCATGAACGGACTCTCCAGAAGCTCTCTCTTTGCCACTTCCATCGCCCGTGCCACACTGCCCGGCGCAAACGGATTCGACAGATTTGCATAGCGCAATGTCTCCAGATAGCTCATGCTTCCGCCGCATTTGCAGAGATTTAAGTAATCCTGCCATGCTGTCTCGTGGTTCTCATAATTTTTCTTTTTGAACTCCATCGCTCCCATCGTCGTCAGCGTATAGTTGATATAATAGAACGGATAGAGATAGATATGCAACTTGTGGTACCAGAAACCACCGCGGTCAAAGAAATCATCCGCGTCGTATTTTCTCCACGGCATATACTTCTCTTCCAGCTTCTTCCACTCCGCCGTGCGCTCCTTCGGCGTCAGATCCGGATTGCTGTAGCAGATGTGCTGGAACTCATCCACCGCCACACCGAACGGCACAAATGTGATCGCATCCATCAAATGTGCAAAGCGGAATTTATCTGCATCTTTTCCGAAAAATGCCTCCGCATACGGATAGGAAAACTGCTCCATCGACATGGAGTGAATCTCCGCAATGTCGGTAGACTCTGAGTAGTACTCTGCAATCGGCTGGCTGCGCATTGCCATATATCCTGCAAACGCATGTCCCAGCTCGTGTGTCAGCACCTGCATGTCAAAGATTGTCTGATTAAAATTGGAGAACACAAACGGTGCCTGATAATCCGGAAGAAATGTCATATATCCCGTAGCAGCTTTTCCCGGCTTATTCTTTAAATCCATCAGTTCGTGCTCAATCATAAAATCAATGAACTCTCCGGTCTCCGGGCTGATCTTATGGTACATCTTCCTTGCCTCTTCCACCATAAAATCATCATCTCCCGCAGGAACGGCATTTCCATCCGGAAATACACGCTTTTCGTCATAAAACATCAGTGTATCCACACCGATGCGCTTTGCCTGTGCCGCATAGAGCTGTTCACACAGCGGTACGAGTTCCGTACGCACCTGCTCGCGGAACGCTGCTACCTCTTTTTCCCCATAATCCGTGCGTCCCTGCTGCATGTAACCCACCGGAATAAAGTTGTCATAGCCGAGGTTCTTCCCCATCTGATTGCGGATGGTGATGAGTTCCTCCCAGATCTCCTCCAGCCGCTTCTCATTGCCGTGGTAAAAATCAGAATATGCCCGCACAGCCGCACGCCGGACTTCTCTGTCCTCATGTTCAAAATACTTCTGTACCCCGTAGAGATTAAGCGTCTGGCCTTCAAATTCGATCGCCGCCGTTGCCATGATCTTCTGATATTCGTTTGTCAGCTTCGCCTCCTGCTGCATCAGCGGAATATTTGCCTCACAGAAGGTCTTCCTGTTCAGTTCCTTCTGTGCAAAATACTGTTTCCCGTACTCTTTCTCGATATCATCGCGAAACGGACTGTTCATCACTGCCGCATCGAATGCAAGAAACTTCGGCATCACGGTCGGTATGGTATTGTTGATATATTCGTCTTCCTTCTCATAATAAGTATCCGTCGTATCTAATGTATGGCGGATGGACGCAATCGTGCACGCAGTCATAAGCTTATTCTGCACGCGCTCTGCCTTCTTTAAGAGTTCCTTTAATCCCTCATAGGAGGCTGCCTCCTGTACCTGTTTTACCAGATCCTCAAAAAGCAGTTCCAATTCCTTGAAATCCGGTCTCTCATACTTCAGCGTTGAAAATTTAAAATCTGCCATATGCTCCTCATTTCTGCGCATGCCACCGCAGGCATTCTTCTCCCATGCAGTGTCACAGCGCCTCTCTTTTTCTGTTCTATTCTACGTTCCGCAGCTTTTTCTGTCAACCCACACCCGGTAACCGGCATCCATCAGCACCATGCATAAAAGCATCAGAACCGCATAGCCGGCCAGATAACCCGGATTTCCCAGAAACGATGCAAGCCACTCCAACGGCGATCCGGGGGAAGGCACATTCACAAACATGTAATTGGCATGAAACTTTTTATCAAACAGGTAGACCGGCGGCACGACCGCCAGAAGAAATACGATCACCTTCCACAGTGCCGCAAGCCGCGGGACAATGTTGTGCTGCAGCAGCTGGCAGATCACGTAGAGCACAATCCCGGCATGAAAGGTAAATCCCTGTATCGTGATAAAATGAATCGCCGGATAGCGCACCCAGTCCGGGAATAAAAGCGCAAGCACGGTTCCCGGCAGACACAGGGTATAGAGAACCTGTCCCAGCCAGTCCCACTTGAAAAATGCGTGCAGACAACACAAAAAGCCTGCCACGCTGCACAGATGAAGCGGCAGTTGATACAGCGACATTTTCCCGATCAAAGCCAGCACCGCAATCCGGTACACCTCCAAGCCCACCAGGAAAATGCCGATTCCTCTCTCCGCCAGAAGCCTGCGCCGCCCTCCCCCTCGCTTATAAGAATGGAGGAACAGCAGTAAGAGCCCCGCGCACACGCCCAGCCATAATAAATGTACCGGACCAAAGTGGGAAAATCCCACCCCGTCCGGTATCTCATCTTCGTATGTGAAAAAATAGGAAAGATCAATCCCCAGTCGTCTCATTTTCGTACGCTTCTTTCACCGTATTTTTCTCCACGGAACTTTCTTCCGTAGCGTCTCCTTCCGCAGCGTCTCTCTCCGCAGATTCTCCTTCCGCCGAATGTTCCTCTGTAGTATCTGCATCTGCCGGGCTCTTATGCATCTCATCCGCAGATTCTTTCTTCTTCACGAACCCAAGATGCGACAATTTCTCACTCCACCATGCTCGCCACCGTGCACGTCTTGCCGCCCACTCCTCTTTCCGCTGCCTGCGCCGTTCATCCCGCGCAGCCGCCTTTTTTGTCCTGTCCTCTTCCTTCTGGGCAAGCTTTTCCTGGCGCTTTTCCTGCTTCTGGGTAAGCTTCGCCTGCTTTTTCTCCTGCTTTGCAAACGCCTTTTCCTTCAGCCGCACTTCCTTTAACGCCGCCTTCTCGATCTCTACGATATAGCGGTTCGCCTTCTTGCGGTTCCTGCGATCCACACGATAGGGATCATACAGAAAATAGGACAGCGCTCCGATCATGAGCACCACAACACCTGCCACGGTAAAAACCGGCACCAGAAGCGCATATTCCTCAAAACCAAGTTCGTAGCAGGTAAACGTCACGAGCATGACCGGAAACAGCAGCAGGTATACGCCTTTCGTCAGAACAGTAAAAAACAGGGACTGCTTTCTCCCGTTGGAGAGCAATGCACCTTCAATGGCGGTATAGAACGCCATAAAAATGCAGATCTCCGAGCCAAACCCATGCAATACACCGCAGATGGCGATCAACACAATCGACAGGAAAAACAGTGCAAACGCTGTGCCCTGATACCACGCATTGCGGTACTCCGTCATGCCCTGCAGCTTGTCCTCGCTGATTCCGTGCATCCGGTATATCTCTGTGCGGATGCGCTCCTCAAACTGCTCGTTATACTGCTGCTCCTCCTTTGTGGCTCGCAGATGACTCTCCACGGACAGACTCATCTGGTCAATATATTCCTGCTCCTGCCGGATCCGTCTGCTGCGCAGCTTCTCGATCTCACTCTGTCTCTTTGCCTCTTCCTCAAGGCGCATGACCTTGCCGATGCGCGGATTCTTCACTGTGATATCCGAGTAATCCGGCTCCATATCCGCAATCCGGATCCGCGCGCCGGTCTGCCAGGTTTCCGCCTCATTTTCCGATCTCTCCGCCGGCTCTATGCTCGCCGATAACGTCTCTTTCGCCGATGTGTTTCCTACCGCCTGCTCTGCCGGAGCACTTCCCTCTGCCGTCGTTTCCGCTGCTGTGCCTCCCACCGCCTGCTCTGCCGGTGTACTTCCCTCTGCTGTCGCTTCTGCTGCTGTGCTTCGCGTCATCGTCCGTGCCTTTTCCCCTGCTTTTTTCCTTCTGCGGCTCATCCTACTCCCCTTTTCTTCGTGCGTGCTCTTTTTCTCATCTTAGCACAGAATCCGTTGGATTACAAACGGGGGATTCTTATTCGATTACTGCACCTCCAGATACGAATAGCCCATCAGGCTCTCATCGACCTCGCGCGCGACCTCGCGTCCCTCGCGGATCGCCCAGACAACAAGGGACTGTCCTCTGTGCACATCGCCCGCCGCGAACACATTCTTCACGCTGGTCTCATAGGCGCCCTCCGCCGTTGCGACGTTGGTTCTGCCGTTTAAGTCCACACCGAACGCGTCCGCCACATATTTTTCCGTGCCGAGGAATCCGGCAGCGATCAGCACAAGATCCGCTTCCATCTTCTGCTCGCTTCCCGCAACCTCGGTCATCGTCACACGCCCGGTCTTCTCATCCCGCTTCGGTTCGAGCTTTACAGTGACAAGCCCGCAGAGATTGCCGTTCTTGTCTTTTAAGAATTCCTTCACCGTCGTCTGATAGATCCGCGGGTCGTGCCCGAACACCGCAATCGCTTCCTCCTGGCCGTAATCGGTCTTTAACACCTTCGGCCACTCCGGCCACGGATTATTCTCCGCGCGCTTTGCCGGTGCCTGCGGCATCATCTCAAGCTGTGTCACGCTCGCGCAGCCGTGGCGGATGGACGTGCCCACGCAGTCATTTCCGGTATCGCCGCCGCCGATAATGACCACTTTTTTCCCTTTTGCGGAGATATAGCTGCCGTCTTTTAGCTCAGAATCCAGAAGACTCTTCGTCGTTGCTTTTAAAAAATCCACGGCAAAATAGATTCCCTTGGCGTCCCGTCCCGGTGCCTTGATGTCTCTCGGATTCTTGGCGCCGCACGCTAAAATCACACGGTCGTACTCCTTTAACAGCTTGGAGGCCTTTACATCCTTTCCGACATTGGTGCCGGTCACAAAGGTGATGCCCTCCTCCTTCATGACGGCAACCTTGCGGTCGATGACCCATTTTTCCAGCTTCATATTCGGAATTCCGTACATCAGAAGTCCGCCGACTCTGTCGTCCCGCTCATAGACCGTCACAGAATGCCCGCGCTTGTTGAGCTGATCCGCCGCCGCAAGCCCCGCAGGACCGGAGCCGATCACCGCGATCTTCTTGCCGGTGCGCACTTTCGGAGGCTTTGCCGCCGCATAACCCTGCTCATACGCATTCTCGATGATGCCGTGCTCGTTCGCCTTGCAGGTTACCGGATCTTCCCAGTGCCCGCAGGTGCAGGCAGCCTCGCAGAGTGCCGGACATACCCGGGAGGTAAACTCCGGGAAATTGTTGGTCTTCTTCAGGCGGTTGTATGCCTGCTCCCAGTTCCCCGTGTATACAAGATCATTCCACTCCGGAACCAGGTTGTGCAGCGGGCATCCCGAGGTCATCCCCATGATGTTCATTCCCGCCTGGCAGAACGGCACGCCGCAGTTCATGCAGCGCGCGCCCTGAATCTGTTGTCTCTCTTTGGACAGAGGAATGTGGAACTCATTAAAATTTTTGATCCGCTCCTTCGGCTCAATGGCGCGGGCATCTTCTCTGTCATATTCCATAAATCCTGTTGGTTTTCCCATAATTCTATCCTTTCTCGAAAATGCATGAGTCACACATGTCAAACGACACCTGCTCACACACTATCCACGCGTATTTGCATAAAAAGCTTCAATCTGTGCCTGTTCGGAAGAAAGACCTTTCTCCTCCATCTGAACAATCGCCATAAGCATACGGTTATAGTCATACGGTATGACTTTCTTGAACTTCGGCAGATACTCGCTGAAATTATCCAGGATCTTCTTGCCCTTTTCCGAGTTGGTCAGCGCCACATGTTCCTTGATCATGTCCTTTAATTCCATGACATCATATTTGTTGGAAATCTCCTGGCTGAATACCATTTCCTTATTCATTCTTGTGTAGAGGTCATTGTCCTCATCGAGCACATAAGCGATACCGCCGCTCATGCCGGCTGCAAAGTTCTTGCCCGTCTTGCCGAGCACGACGACACGGCCACCCGTCATATACTCACATCCGTGGTCTCCGACGCCCTCCACAACTGCGGAAGCTCCCGAGTTGCGCACGCAGAAACGCTCGCCTGCGACGCCGCTGATAAACGCTTTTCCGCTGGTTGCTCCGTAGAGCGCCACATTACCGATGATGATATTCTCATCCTTCTCATACTTCACGCCCGCCGGTGCATAGACGACAAGCTTGCCGCCGGATAATCCTTTTCCAAAGTAATCGTTGGAATCGCCGACCAGCTCTAACGTCAGTCCCTTCGGGATAAAAGCTCCAAAACTCTGTCCGCCGGCACCGTTGCATTTTACAATGAAGGTATCCTCCGGCAGTCCCTCTCCGCCGTACTTCTTCGTGATCTCCGAACCGAAAATCGTACCGAAGGAACGGTCGGTGTTCGTCACCTCCACATCAATACTTCTGCGCTGCTTCTGCTCTAACGCACCCTTTAACTGTTTTAAGAGCACGGTCACATCCTTGGACTTCTCCAGTTCAAAATCATAGACATGCTTCGGGTCAAAGGTTACTTTCTCCTTCGGTCCCGCAAACGGGTTGTTCAAAAGATTGGAGAGATCGATCTCGCGGTCGCGTCCCGAAAGATCCTCGCGCACCTTAAGCAGATCGCTTCTGCCGACCATCTCGTCGATCGTGCGGCATCCGAGCTTTGCCATATACTCCCGCAGATCCTGTGCGATAAAGCGCATAAAATTCTCCACATATTCCGGCTTGCCGGCAAAACGCTTCCGAAGCTCCGGGTTCTGTGTCGCAATACCTGCCGGACAGGTATCCAGGTTACAGACGCGCATCATCACGCAGCCTAAGGTCACAAGCGGCGCTGTGGCAAATCCGAACTCCTCCGCTCCGAGCAGCGCTGCCGTAGCGACATCGCGGCCGCTCATCAGCTTGCCGTCCGTCTCAATGCGTACTTTGTTGCGCAGTCCGTTCATAATCAATGTCTGATGTGTCTCCGCAAGACCAAGCTCCCACGGAAGTCCCGCATTGTGGATCGAGCTGGACGGAGCCGCACCGGTACCGCCGTCATAGCCGGAGATCAGGACAACCTGTGCGCCTGCCTTTGCAACGCCGGCTGCGACCGTACCGACGCCCGCCTCGGATACCAGCTTCACGGTAATGCGCGCATCGCGGTTCGCATTCTTTAAGTCGAAGATCAGCTGCTCCAGATCCTCGATCGAATAGATGTCATGATGCGGCGGCGGGGAGATCAATGATACACCCGGTGTGGAAAGTCTGGTCTTTGCAATCCACGGATAGACCTTCTTGCCCGGCAGGTGTCCGCCCTCGCCCGGCTTTGCGCCCTGTGCCATCTTGATCTGAATCTCCTGCGCGCTCACCAGATACTCACTGGTCACACCGAAACGTCCGCTCGCCACCTGCTTGATCGCAGAGCAACGGTTGACCGGGCTGTTCTTGCTCGCAAGACGGTCTGCATCCTCTCCTCCTTCGCCGGAGTTGGACTTGCCGTGCAGACGGTTCATGGCGATCGCCAGTGTCTCGTGCGCCTCCTTGGAGATGGAACCGTAGGACATTGCCCCCGTCTTAAAGCGCGTCACGATGGAATCGACACTCTCGACCTCCTCGAGCGGCACACCCTTTCTCGGGTAATTGAAATCCATCAGACCGCGGAGCGTGATCTCTCTCTCTTCCTTATTTACTAGTTCCGTGTACTGCTTAAAGAGTTCGTAGTCGCCGCGCTTTGTCGCCTCCTGAAGCAGATGAATCGTCGCCGGATTGTAGAGATGCGGATCTGCGCCGCTTCTCATCTTGTGGCGTCCTCTGCTGTCCAATGTGAGATCCGTCTCTAATCCCAGCGGATCGTACGCCGCTGAGTGAAGTTCATTGACGTCATCCGCAATATCCTCCAGCGTAATGCCGCCGATCGGGCTGACCGTATTCGTGAAATACTTGTCAATCACATCCTTATTGATACCGATCGCCTCGAAGATCTTGGAACCCTCGTAGGACTGGATCGTCGAGATTCCCATCTTGGATGCGATCTTGACGATGCCGTTTAAAATCGCTGCATTGTAATCCTGAACCGCCGCATAATAATCTTTGTCCAGCATATGCTCGTCCACCAGCTGTTTTACGGTATCCTGTGCCAGATACGGGTTGATCGCACAGGCTCCGTAGCCGAGGAGCGTCGCAAAATGGTGTACCTCACGCGGCTCGCCGGACTCTAAGATCATGGCAACCGCCGTTCTCTTTTTCGTCTTTACCAGATGCTGCTGCAGTGCTGATACAGCGAGCAGTGACGGGATCGGCACATGGTTCTCGTCGATACCGCGGTCGGAGAGAATCAGAATGTTCGCTCCCTCACGGTACGCACGGTCCGCCTCCACAAACAGACGCTCGATCGCCTTCTCTAAGCTTGTATTCTTATAGTAGATAATCGGCAGTACTTCTACCTTGAATCCGTCGACCTTCATCGCCTTGATCTTCATCAGGTCGGTGTTGGTCAGAATCGGGTTGTTGACCTTCAATACCTTACAGTTCTCCGCCCGCTCCTCTAAGAGGTTGCCGTCCTCGCCGATGTAGACGGTCGTAGAGGTCACGACTTTCTCACGGATCGAGTCGATCGGCGGGTTGGTCACCTGCGCAAACAGCTGTTTGAAGTAATTAAACAGCGGCTGATGGTCACTCGCAAGCGCTGCGAGCGGTGTGTCAATACCCATGGCGGATGTACCCTCGCCGCCGTTTTTCGCCATCGGCAGGATCGCCTCGCGCAGAGATTCGTAGGTATAACCGAATGCCTTCTGCATGCGCTGGCGCTCTTCCTTGGTGTACTCCGGCACACGCTCGTTCGGGATCTTTAAATCCTCGAGCTTTAAGAGGTTGCGGTCAAGCCACTCACCGTATGGCTGCTTGTTCGCGTAAGTCTCCTTGAGTTCGTCGTCATCGATGACTCTTCCCTTGACGGTATCCACGAGCAGCATCTTACCTGGACGCAGACGCTCCTTTACCACAATCTTCGTCGGGTCGATGTCCAGCACGCCGACCTCGGAGGAGAGGATCAGATAATCATCATCCGTAATATAGTAACGGGAAGGACGCAGACCATTGCGGTCAAGCACGGCTCCCATCATATCGCCATCGGAAAAGAGGATGGACGCCGGTCCGTCCCACGGCTCCATCATCGTCGCGTAATACTGGTAAAAATCCTTTTTCTTCTGCGACATGATATTGTTGTTCGCCCACGGCTCCGGAATCATGATCATGACTGCGAGCGGAAGTTCCATACCGCTCATCACAAGGAACTCCAGCGTATTGTCCAGCATTGCGGAATCCGATCCCTCACTGTTGATGACCGGAAGCACTTTCTGAAGTTCGCCTTTTAAGTGCTCGGACTCCATCGTCTCCTCACGGGCGAGCATCTTATCGGCGTTGCCCTTGATCGTATTGATCTCACCGTTATGTACGATAAAACGGTTCGGGTGCGCTCTCTCCCAGCTCGGGTTCGTGTTCGTGGAGAAACGGGAATGCACGGTTGCAATCGCCGACTCGTAATCCTTATCCTGTAAATCCGCAAAAAACAGACGAAGCTGCTCCACAAGAAACATTCCCTTATAGACGATCGTACGGCTGGAAAGGGATACCACATAGGTATCGTCGTTGGACTGCTCGAAGACTCTTCGCGCCACATACAGCTTGCGGTCAAACGCCAGTCCCTTCTCCACATCCGCCGGACGCTTCACAAAACCCTGCATGATATACGGCATGCAGTCCACCGCTTTCTGTCCCAGCTTCGTCGGATCGGTCGGAACTTCACGCCAGCCGAGGAACTCCATTCCCTCCTTGCCGACAATGACCTCGAACATCTTCTTGGCACGGTTGCGCTTTAACTCGTCCTGCGGGAAAAAGAACATGCCGACACCATAGTCTCTCTCCTCACCGAGTTCGATTCCAAGCTGTTTTGCCGCCTTGGAAAAAAACTTGTGGGATATCTGCAGCAGAATACCGACACCGTCACCGGTCTTTCCCTCCGCATCCTTGCCTGCTCTGTGCTTTAAGTTCTCAACGATCTTTAACGCATTCTCCACAGTCTCGTGTGTCTTGATTCCCTTAATGTTGACAACCGAACCGATACCACAGTTATCGTGCTCGTAACCCGGATCGTACATTCCGGCTGCCTGTTTTCCCGCATCCGATACCGAGAAACGGTTGAGGGCGTCCTTCTTATAAGTGGTCTGCTCTTTCATAATCAGCTTCCTTTCTGCATTCTGTATTCCGATCAGCTGTCTTTACTGCGCGGACAGTTGTCTTTACCGGATTTGTTATATCCTAATATACAACTTTCTCATTTGTTTGTCTACCAGTTTATTCTTATAATTGTCTGATTATTTGTATATTTATTATCGCTAAATCTATTGTCAGATTTTATTAGTTATTATCTGTGCAAATAATACTTGTACAAACAATTCCATGTATAAGAGCCCGAAAAAAATTTTGCACGCAAAACTTTTTCCGGGCTCTTTTTCTGCCTTTTCTTAAATTGTATCTGAATTGTCACACCTGTCTATGCGGTAGCCGTATTCTCCAGATCTCCCACCAGATACTCCATGATGTCGCACAGCGTCACGATTCCGGTAACCCCGCCGTAGGCGTCTGTCACGACCGCAAAATAATTCTGCTGCTGTTTCATCTGCTCAAAAAGCCGGTTTGCCTTCATGGAATCCGCTGCCAGCATCGGTTTTTGCACCGCGCACTGCATCACTTTGTCACGCGTGTGGTCTTTCATGCGGAAATACGCTTTTCCATCGAGGATTCCCACGACATCCTCGCTTCTCCCCGCAAAGATCGGATAATAGGTATGTACGCTCTCCGCCAGAATCCGGTCCCAGACGGCTTCATCCTCCTCCGTGGACAGAGATACCATCTCCCTGCGGTGCGTACAGATCGTTCCGACCGCAATATCGTCAAACCCGAACACGTTCTGTATCATCTCTGTCTCCTCGGTCGGAATCGTTCCCTGCTCTCTTCCCTCGGCAAGCAGCAGCCGGATTTCCTCCTCCGACACCGTCTCCTCTTCCTCCTCCGGGTCAATGCCAAACCGTCTTAACCAGAAATTGGTCGATGCGGTAAGAAGCCACACCAGCGGTGCAAAGATCTTCGCCACCAGGGAGAGCATTCCTGCCATTTTAAGCGCCAGCTCCTCCGCCTTTTTCATCGCCACCCGCTTCGGCACAAGTTCCCCGAAGACCAGATTAAAATACGCTAAAATCAATGTAATCACCACGATGCACGCGGATTTTAACGCCTCCTCTGCAACCGGTATTCCGGTGCCCCTCAAAAGCGTCACCAACGGCTGTGCAAAGTTTTCCGCGGCAAACGCACTCTGTAAAAATCCGGCGAGCGTGATCGCCACCTGGATCGTGGCAAGGAATTTTGCCGGCTGCTTTATGAGCGCCTCCAGCTTTCCGGCGCGCCTGTCTCCCGCTTCGCAGAGCTGTCGGAGTTTTAAATCACTCATCGAGATTACCGCAATCTCCGCGCTTGCAAATACGGCATTCAAAAAAATCAAAACCATCAATAAGAATATGGGCTGCAACATGTCTGCTCCTTTCTGTTTCCGGCGTCCTGTGATACGCCCTCCTGCTGCCTGTTACGTGTTGTGTCATTTACGCACAAAAAGGTATGACCTTCCGGTGTCCAAAAAAGACCTCCGGTAAGCCATACCTTTACCTATTCATAACACTGCATGGAGCAGCCGTATTCTCTTTTTAAAAGCCTGCATATCTGTGTATCGCTGTCACTGTCCGCACTATCGTCCATGAAACTGTCACTCTCCTTCCTGCGATGCTAAATGGACCGGGGCTCCCGCCATTCACGTCATTTAACATACCACAGGAAACTATGACAGTCAATAACTGCACCTCTACAGATACTGCTAAGGTTTCAGGCAGCGGACGTTTTCTCCTCTTCCTGCCGCACTCCGCCCTTTTTCACCAGCAGAACCGCAAACGCTGCCACCGCAAACAGCAGCACCGTCACTGCAACACCTGCCGCTGTGGGCTGGTAGGCAAAGTCCAGCCAGCCGGTCTCGCTGCGCACAACCGCCATCACATTCGCCCCGATATGCGCCAGAACGGGCGCATACAAAAAGCCGGTTCTCTCCAGTAGCCACGCGAGCAGCAGACCTAAAATGCCCGCATACAAAAACTGTACCACGTTCCAGTGCATCACGCCGAAAATAACCGCCGAGAGCACGATTGCCGGCGCACTGCCGCACAGCAGGGATAGTCTTCTCTCCACGACACCACGGTACAAAAGCTCCTCCGCCAGCGGAATCACGAGGCAGGAGCCGAGCAGTTCAAACACAACCCCGCCGGCAAAAAACGCCTGATTCGCGCTTTGAAAGCCCGCGGACGCCTCAATGAGCGGCGTCATGGCAATCACGTTGTTGACAGCCATGCCAAGAGATGCTCCCGCAAGCAGCGAGCCCGCCACAGTGCAGAAAAACTTTGCGTCCGGTCTGATGCCGCGCCTGCCATAGACAATCTCCCGCGCAGCGCGATCCTGCCCGTAATGCATCCAGACGAACGGAATCGTGGCAGCCGCGCAGAGCATCTGCCGCAGCATGTAGGATTCCTCCCCCGCGCCGAGCAGCAGCGTCAGAAAAAAGTAGGCAAGCGATGACACCACATAATAGATACCGATCGGATATATGATTCTCCAGATTTTATAAGCACCTGTCGTCTTCACTCTGCCTCTCCCTCTCCCGCTGCGTCATTCTCAATGTATGTCTCCACCTCTTCGATGCGGTCGAAGACCGCCTCCGCACCTGCGGCGAGCAGCTCTTCCCTGGTACCGAAGCCATAGCTGACACCGATACAGCGGATTCCGAACGCCTTTGCTCCGGCAGCGTCATACTTCGTGTCCCCGATCAGGCACAGTTCGTTTTTCCCGATATGGCTGCCCGCCATACGGCGCCCCAGTTCCTCGAGCACTTCCGCCTTCGTACTGATCGAGCCGTCCAGCGTGGAACCTACCACCTCATCAAAATATCCCAGCAGATCGAAGTGCTCTAATATTCTTCTGCATGCCGTCTCCGGCTTTGAGGACGCAAGCGCAAGCAGATAACCATGCTCCTTGAAACGCGCGATCGCTTCCCTGACGCCGTCGTAGAGGCTGCACTCGAAGATTCCCTTTACGTCAAACCGCTCTCTGTACTTTTCCACAGACTGCCACGCTTCCGTTTCCGTCATGCCATACTTTTCGCGAAATACCGGATCTAAGGGCGGTCCGATAAAGTAGCGCAGCTTCGTGCGGTCCGGCTCATCGATCCCGTAGGCGCGCAGTGCGTATTGCACGCACTTTGTGATGCCCTCCTCGGAATTGATGATCGTTCCGTCCAGATCAAATAATACAGCTTTTATCATCGTTATTTCTTCGTTCCTTTCGTGTCGCGGCCCGCCACATGCAGCCGGTTTAACATCACAGGCTTTCCTTTTACCTCCGTCTGGGCGCTCTCACCCTCGCCGAGCAGATGAATCGCAGTAAGCGCATCTCCGTCCGCAAGCCGCATGCCGCGGACGCCGACCGCACCCTTTTTCTTCTCCGGAATGGTATCCACCGCAATCCGAAGGAAGAAATCGCGCTCGGACTGCATGACGATCGTCTCATTTCCGGTCACCGGATGCACGAAAAGCACCTCATCCCCGTCGGTAAGCTTCGTCGCCGCGGTCGTGCGCTTTGCAACATCAAACTCGCTTCCGTCCACAATCTTAAGCATCGCCGTCTTCGTGCCAAAGATCAGCCTGTGGTTACAGATCGCTCCCAGATTCGTGATATAGACAAAGTTCTCCTCACTGCTGTTATAATTGCTCAGATTGTCAATCGGCGTTCCCTTGTCGCGGAACTTGCCGAATGGCAGATCCAGCACCTTGAGCAGATGCATCTGTCCCTTGTTCGTAAAAATGCAGATCTTATCGGTATTCTTACAGGTCAGCACATAGCGGTTCTCCGCATCGGCCGCCTCGCGGTTGCGTTCATACGCCGCCACGTCGATCGTCTTCGCATAGCCAAAGCGATCCATCAGGAATACCACGTCCATCTCCTCAATCTTCTTCTCCTCGACAACCGCCTCTTTGAGATTGTCAATGACAGTGCGCCGCGGTCTGCCATACTCCTTTTTGTAAGCTTCCAGCTCGCGGATAATCACCTTTGCCATCGCCGCACGGTTGCTTAAGATCTCATTGTACTCCGCAATATTGGCAAGCGTCTTCTCGTGCTCTTTCATCAGCGCCTCGATCTCGAGTCCGATCAGCTTGTACAGACGCATCTCTAAGATGGCATCCGCCTGGCGCTCCGTAAAACGCAGGCTCTGCGCGTCCTTTTGGGACTGCGCCGACTTAAAGGCAATCCCCTCGATGATTCCCTCGGTCAGACAGGCTCTCGCCATCTTGACGTTCGCACTGCCGCGCAGGATCTCGATGATAAGATCGATTACATCGCAGGCGTGGATCAATCCCTCCTGCACTTCCTTCTTCTCCAGCTCCTTGGCAAGCAGCGTTGTATACTTTCTCTTTGCCAGCTCATACTGGAAATTCACATGATGACGTATGATCGGCACAATTCCCATCGTCTCCGGTCTTCCGTCTACCACCGCAAGCATATTGACACCGAACGTGTCCTCAAGCTTGGTCTTCTTATATAATAGATTCTCCAGATTGGCAGCGTCCGCTCCCTTGCGCAGCTCGATGACAATGCGGATGCCCTCCTTGGAGGACTGGTTCGTGATATCCACAATGTCATTCGTCTTCTTCGTCTCCACGAGGCTGTAGACATCGTTTAAGAACTTTCCGATATTTGCACCGATCATCGTATACGGAATCTCGGTAATTACCAGGCGTTCCTTTCCGCCTTTGACCTGCTCGACCTCCACTTTTCCACGGATCTTGATTTTCCCTACGCCCGTAGAGTAGATGGCTGTCAGCTCGTCCTTGTTGGCGATCACACCGCCGGTCGGGAAATCCGGTCCCGGGATATACTGCATCATCTGCTCGGTGTTGATGTCCGGATTCTTCATATAGGCAATCACACCGTCAATGACCTCGCCGAAATTGTGCGTCGGAATGCTCGTCGTCATGCCAACCGCAATTCCCTCCGCACCGTTGATCAGAAGATTCGGCACCTTTACCGGCAGAACCTCCGGCTCTTTCTCCGTCTCGTCAAAGTTCGGCACAAAATCCACGACATCCTTGTCAAGGTCTGCTAAGAACGCCTCCTGCGTCAGCTTCTGAAGTCTCGCCTCCGTGTAACGCATGGCAGCCGCTCCGTCTCCCTCGATGGAGCCGAAGTTGCCGTGTCCGTCCACCAGCGTCTGTCCCATTTTAAAATCCTGTGCCAGCACCACCAACGCACCGTAGATCGAACTGTCTCCGTGCGGGTGATACTTACCCATGGTATCCCCGACAATACGCGCACTCTTACGGTACGGCTTGTCATAGCGGATGCCGAGTTCATACATATCATAAAGTGTCCGCCTCTGTACCGGCTTTAACCCATCCCTGATATCCGGCAGTGCACGTGAGATAATCACGCTCATTGCATAGTCGATATAGGATTTCTGCATCAGCTCCGAATACTCGGTGCGGATAATCTGTTCTTCCTGTTTCATGGTAATCCTCATTTCCTGCCGCTTCTTCCTGCGGCTCTCTCATCCCGCGCATGATCCTGCCGCACGGTATCGCATCTGTCATGCGTCCACGGTCGCATCCGTCGCATGCTCATAGATAAAGGTCTTGCGCGGCGGCACGTCATTGCCCATCAGAAGTTCCGTGATGTCGGACGCCATACGGCCGTCCTCGATCTCAATCCGCTTTAACAGCCGTCTCTTCGGATCGAGCGTCGTCTCCCAGAGCTGCTCCGCGTCCATCTCGCCGAGACCTTTATACCGCTGCAGCGTAAAACTGCCCTTGTGGCTCCGTCTATAGCGCTCCAGCGCCTCATCATCGTAGAGGTACTCTTCCTCGCCGCGGCTTGGAATCGCCTTGTAAAGCGGCGGCATTGCCACATAGACATGTCCCTCATAGATTAACTCCGGCATGAACCGGTAGAATAACGTCAAAAGCAGCGTGGAAATATGCGCTCCGTCGACGTCGGCATCCGCCATGATGATAATCTTGTCATAGCGGAGCTTCGTAATATCGAAATCATTGCCGTAGCCCTCGGAAAATCCGCAGCCGAACGCATTGATCATCGTCTTAATCTCCGCGTTGGCTAAAATCTTATCGATGCTCGCCTTCTCCACGTTTAAGATCTTACCGCGGATCGGCAGAATCGCCTGAAAGCTGCGGTCTCTCGCTGTCTTCGCGGAACCTCCCGCAGAATCTCCCTCGACGATAAAAATCTCGCAGATCGATGCGTCCCTGCTCTCGCAGTTCGCAAGCTTGCCGTTGGAGTCAAAGGAGAACTTCTGCTTTGTCAGAAGATTCGTCTTCGCTTTCTCTTCGGTCTTGCGGATCTTCGCCGCCTTTTCCGCACAGGAAATGACGGTCTTAAGCACTTCCAGATTCTTGTCAAAATAGAGCTGGATTTCGTCGCCGGTCACCTTCGCCGTCGCCCGCGACGCGTCCTGATTGTCCAGCTTCGTCTTCGTCTGTCCCTCGAAGCGCGGATCCGGGTGCTTGATGGAGACGACTGCCGTCATGCCGTTGCGCACGTCCGCGCCGGTAAAATTGGCGTCCTTATCCTTTAAGATGCCAAGCTCTCTCGCATAGGCATTAATAACAGTCGTAAACACCGTCTTAAAACCGGTGATGTGTGTTCCGCCCTCCGCGTTGAAAATATTATTACAGAAGCCCAGAATATTCTCATGAAATTCGTTCGTGTACTGGAACGCCGCCTCGACGGTAATGCCCTCAGTCTCTCCCTTAAAATACACGACATCATGCAGAACTTCCGTGCTCTTGTTGAGATCCTTCACAAACCCCTTGATGCCTTCCGGCTCGTGGTAGACGATATGCTCGGTCTCCTCCCCTCTCCGGTCCTCATAGATGATCGTAAGCTCCGGGTTTAAATATGCCGTCTCATGCATACGGCTCTTGACCTCGTCCTCCTTGAAACGCGTCTTCTCGAAAATCTCCGGGTCCGGCAGGAAATTGACCTTCGTTCCAGTCTTCTTCGTCCTGCCGATCTTCGGAAGCAGTCCGTTCTCAAGCTCCACCACCGGCACACCGCGCTCATAGCGGTCGTGATGAATGTAGCCGTCTCTGCTGATCTCGACGTCCATATAGGTGGACAGTGCATTCACGACCGAGGAACCCACTCCGTGCAATCCGCCGCTGGTCTTGTATGCGGAATCGTCAAACTTGCCGCCCGCATGCAGCGTCGTGTACACAATTCGCGCTGCCGACACGCCCTTCGCGTGCATGCCGACCGGCACGCCTCGTCCGTTATCTTCCACTGTACAGGAGCCGTCCGCCTCCAATGTGACATATATGGTATCGCAGGCACCCGCCAGATGCTCGTCCACTGCGTTGTCCACAATCTCGTAAATAAGATGATTCAGACCCTTTCTGGACACGCTTCCGATGTACATTCCGGGTCTCTTCCTTACGGCTTCGAGTCCTTCCAGAACGGAAATACTACTCTCGTCATAAGTCTCTTTCTTTGCCATGTTCTTCTTCCTTTCCTTGACATTCCTCTGGATAATATAACATACTGGGAAAACCCGTGCAAGCAACAGAACGTATGTTTTGTAAAAATTTTCTATTTTTGTGCAAACAGACGAAATACGCGGAAAAGAATCCGATTGCTTTCTTTGTCCGCGTATTATCATTCCCTTTTCGGTTGTATCTTACAGCTTATATCTTACATACTCTTTAATTCGGCTGCTCTCTTCTTCAGATCTTCTCTGCCCTGTGCAAACAGTATCCACTAATTCAGTGCATTATCACTGTTTTTCACATACTGCATGTGGGAAATGACCATCATTGCAATCTTAAATGTCATCGCATCATCAAACTTGCGGATATCAAGCCCGATCACCTTCTCCAGGCGCTCCAGACGGTACACCAATGTATTCCTGTGCACGTAAAGCTGTCTTGCCGTCTCGGAAATATTCAGATTGTTCTCGAAGAACTTCTGGATTGTTGTCGTGGTCTCCTCGTTGAACACATCCGGGATTTCGTCCCCGAACACCTCATGAATAAACATCTCACACAGAGACATCGGGAGCTGATAGATCAGTCTGCCAATACCCAGATAACGGTATGCGATCGTCTCTTTTTCCGCGTAGAAGATTTTTCCCACCTCGAGCGCCATCTTTGCCTCCTGGTAGGATTTGGCAATATCCTGCAGGTTGTTCACACGGTTGCCGTAGCCGACCCGAACGCGTACCATCGCCTCCGCGTGCATATTGTCCACGATCATTGACGCCAGGGAGGCCAGATTCTCGTCCTCTCCCATCTCTCTGGTATCTTTGATGAGCACAATGCTTTGCTCGTCCACCTCTGTGACGAAATCCCTGGTCTTCGCCGCGAACAGATTCTTGACCAGTTCGATCGCCGTACCGTCCTTTTTACCTTCCAGCTCGATCACAAATACCACGCGCTCCGCCTGCTCGATGTGAAGCTTCTGCGCCTTGTTATACATATCGACCACGAGCATATTGCCGAGCAGGATATTCTGCATAAAATTGTTCCGGTCAAACTGCTCCATATAAGCAGACACAAGCGTCCGAATCTGGCAGACTGCCAGTTTTCCGACCATGTACGCGTCCTCTGCAGAAGATTTGGTCAAAAGGACATATTCCAGTTCCCCGTCCACATACACCTTAAAGAAATGACATCCGGACAGCATCTGGCTCTCCGCCATGGAACCCGCAAAAGAATTCACAGCGTACTCCATATCCCCTTCCGTTTCAAACGTCGCTGCCACCTGCTTTCCCTTATCCGTATATAGTGCCAGATCAATCTTGGAAATCTCTTTTATCTCATCTAATGCTGCCTGTATCTTGTGATTCGAAATCATGTGTCTCGCCTTTCCTGTCAAATATTACTGTACATTGACATGCCTCATGTGTTCCATACGTTAATAAAAACTGGGTACAACATGTGCACCCAGTTTTACTTTTAAGTCCTATTCAATTCTAACGGATTAGTTGGTAATTGTCAATTCTGTTTCTTTGTCGAATACGTGAATCTTCTCCGGATCAATTGCCATCTTGATGTGGTCGCCCATACGTGCAGTTGTTCTGGAATCAACCTTTGCAGTCATGCTTGCGCCTGCAACTTTGAAGTATAACAGTACCTCAGAACCTAATAACTCATATCCTGTCACGTCTGTCTCGAATGCAGCATCCTTATGAGCCTCGATCTCGATCTCGGAATCACCGATATCCTCCGGTCTGATACCCATAACAACTGTCTTGCCATTGTATCCGCCGTCAGCTAACTTCTTAGCTTTTGCAGGAGGAAGAATAACAGTTGTGTTCTCAAAGGAAAGGGTTACCTTCTCACCCTCAACCTTGCATACAGCATCTACGAAGTTCATCTGCGGAGATCCGATGAATCCTGCTACGAATAAGTTATTCGGCTCGTTGTATAACTTCTGCGGGGAATCTACCTGCATGATAACGCCGTCCTTTAATACGACGATTCTGGTACCAAGTGTCATAGCCTCGGTCTGATCATGTGTTACGTAGATGATGGTTGCTTTTAATCTGTTATGTAAGGAAGCGATCTCGGAACGCATCTGTACACGAAGCTTTGCATCCAGGTTGGAGAGCGGCTCATCCATCAGGAATACCTTCGGGTTACGTACGATGGCACGTCCCATGGCAACACGCTGTCTCTGTCCACCGGAGAGAGCCTTCGGCTTACGGTCTAATAACTTCTCAAGGTCAAGGATCTTTGCAGCCTCCTCAACTTTTCTCTTGATCTCATCCTTCGGAACTTTTCTTAACTTAAGACCGAATGCCATGTTGTCGAATACGGTCATATGCGGATACAGAGCGTAGTTCTGGAATACCATTGCGATATCACGATCCTTCGGCTCTACGTCGTTCATGAGCTTTCCGTCGATGTAGAACTCACCGGAGGAGATCTCCTCAAGACCTGCGATCATACGAAGTGTAGTAGACTTACCACATCCGGAAGGTCCTACGAAGATAATGAACTCCTGATCCTCTACTTCAAGGTTGAAATCCTTAACAGCTTCAAAGCCGTTCGGATATACTTTGCAAACGTTTTTCAATGATAAACTTGCCATTGGTACGATACCTCCTAAAATTTGTTCGTTTTTAACTACTCTTACTATACAAAAAAAACAGCCAAAATACCATAGACCGCCTACACAAAGAATTTTTGCTTTTCTTGTAGAATGTCACAGTGTTTTGGTTGTTTTTTCTATTCTTTCGTCAAACCGACAGGTTTTCCATCAAAAAGTAAGCACTTTGACGAACGCATTACTGTTTTCCAGTGCTTCCGAATCCGCCGCGGTTTTTGTTGCCGAGGCTCTCCACTTCGTCAAACGTGATCTTCGGCTGATTTTCAAAAATGCGGAACTGGCAGATGCGGTCATTGACGTGAATCACCGTGTCGCGCACCGCATAGACCGGCATCCGCCACATGTCGTCATCCCCGCAGTAGGTGCCATCGATAATGCCGCAGCTGTTCGTCTGGATGATTCCGTAATTTTTGAAAGTGGAGCTTCTCGGTACCACATGCGCCTCATAGCCCTCCGGAAGCTCCATGGCAACGCCGAGTGGAATCAGGCAGAACTCCCCCGCCTTCAGTGACACTTCCTCCGACGCCCGAAGATCGATCCAGTCCGACTTTCCGTCAATATAGGTCAGACGTTCAATCGCATCCGTAAAATATTTAATCCTGATCTGTGGCATGTATGTTCCTCCTGTTATGTCTGTCTTTTTCTTTCTATGCTTCCCACTCCAGGGCACTATGCTCTGCACGCCGGTCGCGCATCATCAGTTCCCGCACTGCTTCTTTTGCAGGCTTATCCTCAAAAAGCACACGGTTGACTTCCTCGATGATCGGCATATCGACCCCGTATTTTTTTGCAAGCGTGATCGCCGCCTTGGCGGAATACACGCCCTCGACCACCATCTTGACCTCATCCATCGCCTGCTTCATGGTATAGCCCTGCCCGATCAGCATTCCTGCTTTGCGGTTTCTGCTGTGTCTGCTCTCACATGTCACGATCAGATCTCCGATTCCGGTCAGACCGCTCAGTGTCTCCGCCTTTGCCCCCATCTTGATGGCAAGACGCGACATTTCCGTGATTCCGCGCGTGATTAACGCCGCTTTGGTGTTGTCCCCGTAGCCGAGTCCGTCCGCCATACCGGCTGCCAGTGCAATGACGTTCTTCAGGGAACCTCCCAGTTCCATGCCGAGCACATCCGGGCTTGTGTACACGCGAAACACCTCATTCATGAAAATATCCTGCACGCCCTCTGCCACCTTGCGCTTCTTCGCTCCGGCAACAACGGTCGTCGGCAGTCCGACGCCAACCTCCTCGGCGTGGCTCGGTCCGCACATCACGGCAACCTCCGCCGCAGGTACTTCCTCTTCTACAATATCGGAGAGCGTCATCAGCGTATTTTCCTCAATGCCCTTTGCCACACAGACAATGATCTGTCCCGCCTTCACAAAAGGCGCCATGCTTTTTGCCGTGCTTCTGGTGAATACAGACGGTACCGCCAGAATCAGATATTCCTTGTCTTCCACTGCCGCCTTAAGATCTGTGGTAAATTCCATATCCTCCGGAAGCTTCACCCCCGGAAGCTTATCCACATGCTCATGCCGTTCGCGCAGCATCGCAATCTCCGCTTCCACAATCGACCACACCGTCACCTGATTGCCGTTGGTGTGCAACACCTTCGCGAGCGCCGTCCCCCAGCTTCCCGCTCCGATTACCGCTACTTTTGCCATATCTTTTATTTTCCCTCCTGTTTGTTCTTCTTGAGTGTGAACTTATTCTCCGTGCCGTGCAGCAGACGTCCGATGTTGCTTCTGTGACGCCACAGCGCCATCACTGTAAAGCAGGCGCTCACCACATAGAACTCCGGGAGATATGCGGCATCGATATGCAGATATCCCATATGTCCGAAGATCAATACCTGCACCAGATAACTCGTCACCACCAGAATCGATCCAAGGGACACATATCTTGTGATCGCGATGGAACCGATGAATAAGACCAGACAGACCGGTGCCGCCATCGGGCACACAGCGAGAATCATGCCCGACGTGCAGGCGATTCCCTTTCCACCCTTGAACTTGAGGTAAAACGGAAAATTATGTCCGAGCACAGCTCCGAAGCCGGCATACAGTTCCAGAATCCTGACTGCATCCGGGTAAGCGTTCCGGAACAGAACCTTCACCAGAAGAACCGCCAGAATTGCCTTGCACAGATCTCCCGCAAACGTGATCAGTCCCGCCTTGATTCCAAGCACGCGCAGGGAATTTGTCGTCCCCGCGTTGCCGCTTCCCTCATTGCGGATATCAATCCCCTGGCTTTTTCCGTAGAGATACCCCGTCTGAAACAGTCCAAACAGATACCCGATTCCCAATGCAATAACCCTTGCTCCTATCATCACTGCTCTTCCTTTCTCTCCCGAATAATGAATTTCAGTGCCGTTCCGCGGAAACCGAACGTCTCACGGATACGGTTCTCCAGATACCTGGTGTAGGAAAAATGCATCAATTCCTTATCGTTGACGAAAATCACGAAGGTCGGCGGCTTTACCGCAACCTGCGTCGTGTAGTAGATGCGCAGACGTTTTCCCTTGTCTGACGGCGGCTGCTGCATGGCAACTGCCTCTGTCACGATCTCGTTTAAGACACCGGTCGCCACACGCATGCTATTGTTCGCAATGACCACATCAATCAGCTCAAAAATCTTATTTAAACGCTGTCCCGATTTTGCGGAGATAAAAATAATCTCGGCATACGGCATGAAGCTTAAAATCTGGCGGATCTTCTCCGTGTGACGATAGATCGTCTTGTCATCCTTCTCGATCGCATCCCACTTGTTGACCGCGATGATAATTCCTTTTCCGCGCTCGTGTGCGATTCCGGCAATCTTGGCATCCTGCTCCGTGACGCCCTCCGTCGCATCGATCACGATGATGCAGACATCCGCCCGCTCCACCGCTGTCACCGCACGGATGATGCTGTAGCGCTCGATCTCTTCCTTAATCTTATTCTTCCGTCTAAGACCTGCGGTATCAATAAAGACATATTCTTTTCCGTCGTAGGTAATGTCGGTATCAATCGCATCGCGTGTTGTTCCCGCAATGTCGGAGACAATCACACGGTCCTCCTGTGCCAGCTTGTTAATGAGGGAGGACTTGCCGACATTCGGCTTACCGATGATCGCAACCTTCGGGCGCTCGTCCTCCTCCTCGTCCTTCGCATAGTCCGGGAAGTGCTTGACCACTTCATCCAGCATATCTCCAAGTCCCAGCATGGATGCCGCCGAGATCGGGAACGGATCGCCGATGCCGAGATTGTAGAACTCATACACATCCGGCATGAACTTCTCAAAGCTGTCCACTTTGTTGACCACAAGCACGACCGGCTTGCCGGAACGTCTGAGCATATCTGCCACCTTGGAATCCGAATCCTGCAGTCCCTGTCTGACATCCGTGAGGAAAATAATCACGTCCGCCGTCGCAATGGCAATCTCCGCCTGCTCTCTCATCTGCGAGAGAATGACATCTCTGCTGTCCGGCTCAATACCGCCGGTATCGATCATCGTAAAATGATAATCCAGCCAGTTGACGTCCGCATAGATACGGTCTCTTGTCACTCCCGGCGTATCCTTTACAATTGAAATTCGCTCTCCTGCAAGTGCGTTGAACAGTGTGGATTTTCCAACATTCGGACGCCCTACAACCGCTACTACGGGTTTACTCATCTATCTGACCTTTCCTTTCTATAAAAAACAATATCATCCATCTTCTTACTGACAGGCAGACTTCACCTGTCCCTATCATAATCCTGACCGCTTGATTTTACAATATCTGTCCCGACTTGTAAAGCGGTTTAGCAAAGGCAGGCAAGAGGAACTGCCGCACGAAGCATATCGTGCGGCAGTTCCTCTTCCTGCCGTATCTCTACTGCATCATCTCTTGGTTCGTCATCAGCTTCCACTCGTCATTTGTGATGCCAAGTTTCTCAAGCGTCTCTACGATATGCACGCAGTCCGATCCGAACGTCAGATACAGATTGCCGCCCACCGTCGTTTCCTGACCGTCCACGGCTTTTCCTTCCAGCTTCTCTAAACTGTTATGATAGTCATAATAATACATCCAGTTGTCAACATACCTGCCTGTACTATAATATTCCAGTTCAATGTTGCTGTAGTACGTGTCTTCCGGCTGCTCGCAATACTGATAATACTTCGCCAGATTTCCATCCTCGATATCCGCCCGGATGGCCTTTAAGATCTGCTCAATCTCCTTCTCGGAAAACATGTGCGTATTGTTAAGCCCCGTAGCAGTATACAGATCCATATATCCAGAGGTAAACCGGCACTCTGAATTTCCGATACCAAAAATCTCACGCTCCAGATTCTCCGGCTCGCTCTCCCACGCAAGGATCTGCTCTGCCGGTGTACTGTCAGCACCCCCATCCGCCTCAGGCAGCGGAAGTGCATACCGCCGCTCCACCTTGGAACCATCCTGCATATAATACAGGAACGTTGTATAATAAAATCCCGAACCGGTACGTTCTACCTCCTGATAGGCATCCTTATTTGCAATAATCTGGCGCTGCAGCTCCGTCAGTGTCGCAAGTTCTTCTCCTTTCACCTGCACCGGATAATCCAGATAGACGAACGCTGTCTCCACATCCGCCACCTCCGGCACATAGCGCTCCAGACCGAATGCATCCATTTCAAACAGGGATACAAACACCACTGTGATCACGGCAGTCGCCGCCCACTCCAGCACGCGTTTTCTGCGAAATACCCTGAAATTCTTTTCCAGCAGCATCTCTGCTCCAAAGAAAAAGAGGAAACCCATCACCACACTGCAGAGCAGCAGCCACGGATATTTGCGCAGCTGCGGCAGATCCGTGAGCATGGATATGACCGTGACACCGACGACCAGACCTCCGCAGATTGCCGCTCCCCAGCGGAATACCGGCTTGATGATCCCGATGCTGACCCAGTCGCCCGCCGTCTCGATCTGCCGCCTCTTATACATCTGGCAGGCCACCACGACAAGCACAACTGCTGCCGCCGCATAGATTCCGATGAGCGGCATGCCCGTGATCTTAATGCCGGTAATTCCATTCCCATTCTCCGTGTAGATAAGACTGCTGCGAAGATTATTGTTCAGATAATAAAGCGGCGATAAAATGCAGCTTTTTCCCGGATTCCATGCATTCTCAATCCCGTAGCTGATGGTTTCAATCACCTTTGCAACAATAAACATGCATCCCACATACAGATAGTTGACGATCACATAATAGCATGGCATTGCAAACGCCTGCCCTGTGAACATCGCCACGAAAACCGCAAGTGAGTATGCAAAAAATGTCACACCAGCCTGTGCCAACAGCGCAGCGAACAGATACTGTATACAGGTAAACTGGTTTGCCAGGCATACGAGCACTGTGATAAAGAATGTGATGATCTCCGGCACGATCAGAAAAATGAGTCCTGACAGATAATTCGTCACATAAAGTTCCAGCCGGTTGACCGGCAGCGCATGCATCATATTGGCGCTTTTTGCCGAATACAGATAGGAAAACACTGCCAGCGCCGCTGCCACTGCGAAGAAAAAGACCGGCAGAGGAGGGATCATCCGGTGTACTGCCAGCTCCACCAGCTGATACATGCGGTAGGTTGTGTCCTCGTTCCCCGTTCCATAATAGTAGTACGGACTGGCAGCCTTCTGCCACACCCATACAGGAATCACCACAAGGAGATATATCTGGTAAAGCAGCCACAGCGGCCAGAAATGCGTGAAGTTCTTCTTAAATATCGTGCGGTTAAAACAGGATGTCTTTGACTTCATAATCTGCCCCTCCCATCTCGTAGATAAATATTTCTTCCAGTGTCAACGGCAGTACATCCACAATCGTCGGATTGCAATATGACAGTGCCGCCTCTGCTTCCTTTGGATCTCCCTTTACGATCATGGTATACACACGCCCTGTATTTGCCATGTGAAGCACCTGAAAATGTTCCGGAAGCTTCGGCATTCCGCTCTGACACGCCACCTGGATTTTCGACACACTTCCCTGCAGATCACTCAGCGAACGCTCGATCATGATTTTTCCATGATGCATGATACCGACATGGTCACACACATCCTCAAGTTCACGCAGATTGTGGGACGATACAAGCACGGTCATCTCTTTCTCTGCGACCTCCGACAATATGATGCTCCAGATCTGACGCCGCATCACAGGGTCGAGTCCGTCCACCGGTTCGTCCAGAATCAGAATATCCGGCTTGCAGCAGATGGCAAGCCAGAATGCCACCTGTTTCTGCATTCCCTTCGACAGCCGTCTGATATTGCGCTTCACATCAATATTCGGGAAAAACTCCTGCATCCGGTAAAACAGCTTTCCATCAAAAGACGGATAGATCCCCTCATAAAAACGCTTCATCTCCATCGTGTCTGCCTGCATGAAATAAAACAGTTCGTCTGGTATGTACGCGATTTTTGATTTGACCGCCTTATTCTCATATACATTTTCCCCGTCGATCTGCACCTCTCCCTCGTCCGGGCGGTACACCCCCGTCAGGTGGCGGATGAGTGTGGACTTTCCTGCTCCGTTCGGTCCGACCAGACCGTAGATGGCTCCCTTTTCCACGTGCATGTCCACACCGTTTAGCGCCACAAATCCGTCAAATGCCTTTTTTAATCCGTTTACCTGAATCATACCTTCTCTCCTCCCTCTGCCGCATGTTCGATCCGTGTGATCAGATCGCTCCTGCTCACTGACAGGAAACAGAGCTCCTCAACCACTTCATCGAACTCTTCCAACAGTTCATGCTGTCTCGTATTCAGGATTTCCCTGTGCTCTGCCACAAACGTTCCCTTCCCGGCAACCGTGTATGTATATCCCTCGCTCTCCAGATCGCGATACGCTTTCTGAATCGTATTGGGATTGATCGCCAGTCCGGACGCCAGTTCGCGGACAGACGGCAGCTTCTCGTTTGCCGAAAGAGAATTTGTGATAATCAGCTTCCGAAAGCCATCCTTGATCTGTTCATAAATCGGTTTGGAGTCCCGGTAATTTAACTGAATCAAATCATAACCTCCCATCTGTACCAACTGTACTATTTGTCTTAATACAGCTACTATAGCATGGAAGGTTCCCTCATACAATAAAGATAATCCTATGAAATTATTAATTTTTATTTAACTTCGGCATCAGCCCAGATATGCACACAGGAGTTTGAAGGTGTTCTTCACGCCGTCCACATGGCTTCTCTCGTAGCCGTGCGACGCGTACACGCCCGCGCCGATCAGTCCGTGGCGCACGTCATAGCCCGCCGTCAGCGCCACATCCGCATCCGATCCGTAATGCGGGTAGACGTCCACCGCAAAGTCAAGTTCCTCGCGCTTTGCCGCCGCAATCAGTCCCGTCACGACGTCGTAGTGATACGGTCCGTGGCTGTCCTTCGCGCAGATGGACACCTGTGTCTCCTCGCAGGCAAGACCGTCTCCAACGCAGCCCATGTCAACGGAAATAACCTCAGTCACACCCTCCGGAATCGAAGCGGCTCCGCCGTGTCCGACTTCCTCAAAGACGGTGATGTGCTGGTAGATCATGCGCTCCGGTGTGACATTCTCTTCTTTTAAATATCTCGCATAGCCAAGCAGGATGCCGACGCTTAACTTATCGTCCAGGAAACGGCTCTTGATGTAGCCGCTCTCTGTGACGGTCGTGCGCGGATCAAAGCAGACGATGTCTCCCGTCATGATGCCGAGTGCCTCCACGTCCTCTCTGGAATGTACCTTCTCGTCCAGCACGATCTCCGTCTCGTCAAATGTACGCTTCTTGTCATTGTAATCGCCGTTGACATGGATGGATGCATTGGCAAGCTGTAAGGTTCCCTCGTAGACCTTTTCCCCGAAGCGGGTATGGATTCTGCAGTTCTCCGCCTCGGCATTGTTGGCGTTCATTCCGCCGACCGGTGTTACCCGCAGTCTGCCGTTGGACTTTATCTCCGCTACCATGGCGCCGAGCGTGTCAATGTGTGCCTCGAGCATCACGGCATTCTTTTTGTCCTTACCGCCGAGCGCCACCAGCACGCCGCCCTTTGTGGTCAGCTTCGGCTCATAACCGAGCTTCTGGTACGCTTTCATCACATAATCCGCCACATCTGCGGTATATCCGCTCGGGCTGTCGATTGCCAGAATCTTCTTTGTCTCCTCGACCATATATTCCACGTATTTTTTTGTCTTCATCTTTTTTCTCCTTTTCCGCTTTCTATTTGATTCTATCTACAGACCATACCTGGAGGACGATCTTATACATCCTTATTTCAGGTACAGAAATCCGCCCAGATTTCCGCGCTTTCCATGACTTGCGCGGTGGGAAAACAACAGCTTCGGATTGCAGCAGGTACAGATGTCCGTCACTGCCAGATGCTCTTTTCGCACGCCCGCCTCCTGAAAAATGATCTCGTTCGCCTTCCAGAGATCCAGCTGGTATTTTTTGTCTGCGTGAGCCATCCCGACGCTGTTCTTCTCACTCTCTGCCAGAATCTCCTGCTCATGCCCCGGAAATTCCTCCGCGAAAATATCTGCCACATCTGCGCTCACCTCATAGCAGTCCTTGCAAATGGACGGACCGACCGCGCAGACCACATCCTCTGGTCTGGTGCCGTATGCCTCCTGCATGGCAGACAGAGTGACCGCTCCCATGCGCGCCGCCGTGCCTCTCCAGCCCGAATGGCTCATTCCGATGGCGCGGTGTACGGGATCCACCACATATAACGGCACACAGTCCGCGTAGAACGTCGACAGGACAAGTCCCGGCTCATCCGTAATCAGTCCGTCCACATCCCGGTAGTCCCGCTCTCTGGTCAGTCCTTTTCCGGCGTCCGCTGCCGTGACGCGGCGCACATTGACGGTATGTGTCTGATCCGAGCAGACAAACTGCCCCACCTCTGCCCCGAGTACCCTCGCCAGGCGCCGGTAATTTTCACGCACCGCAGCCTCCTCATCGCCTCTGGTAAAGCTTAAATTCATCGTGGAAAAAATATCCGCACTGACGCCTCCGAGCCGTGTTGTAAAACAATGCTCCACGATCCCCGTGCACTCCAAAAGTGGATATTTTAACAGCAGCAGCCTGCTGCCGTCCTCGTTCTCATGCCAGTCCTCCCGCAAAACCGCATCCTCTGCTGCTTTTCTCACAAACGCTGTCAAGTCTCATCCTCCCGTCATCCCTGAAATTCAAATGCATGTTTCACAAGCCGTACTTCCCCGTCCGTTCCAAGCACCGCTGCCACATCAAAGCGGCAGGGCGTCGTCTCCCCGTATCCGTGCGTCAGGCAGTAATATTGCGCCGTTCTGCTGATGCGGCGCTGCTTCGCCCGGTCCACCGCCTCCAGCGGATCGCCCGTCTGCCCGTCTCTGCGGTATTTCACTTCCACAAACACCAGGTATCTGCCATCGCGGGCGATGATGTCGATCTCTCCCTGCCGGCATCTGAAATTGTATCCAATCAGCTCGTATCCCTGTTCCTTCAGATACTCCCCCGCCCGTCTCTCATACGCTGTTCCCGTCTGCCGCCTGTTCATCCGGTATCCTCTCTCCCTGCCTTTCGTCCGATCCATCACCACGTTCCACCGTCCGGGTTCTTCCCGTGCCTTCTGTTACCATCACGGCATCTGTCATCTGCCTACAGTAAGCCGGATTCTTTGAGTTTTCCCTTCATGCGGTCCATATCGTCCACAAAGACAAGGATCTCCGCGACCACCTCGTAGAGTTCCGGCGGAATCGTATCCCCGATCTGAAGTCTGGATAAGGTCTCCGCCAGCTTGTTATCCTGATAAAACGGAACATCGTTTTCTTTTGCCGTCTCAATGATGCGCTCCGCCACCTCGCCTTTTCCGACTGCGAGGATCTTCGGCGCCACCTCGCCCGGATTGTAGGCAACGGCGACCGCCGTCTTTTCTTTTTCTGCAATATGCTTGTTCTCCGCCATCGCCACATCCTCCCTTCAAAGAATCCTGCTTTCCTATGCTCTTACATCAAAAGAATAGCGGTGCAGGCTTCCCACCGTCGCCTTTCCTTTCTTTACGATGTTCTCCTTGAAACTGATGTCTTTTTTCTCATGTGTGACCGTGATGGAAGACTGGTAGCCCTTGCTCTTAAGACGCTTGTTCAGCACTTCCAGGTGCTTTTCCACCAGATCATAGGAGGCATCATCCTCCAGATAAAAATTGGTGCGTACGCTGCGGTTCTGCATCCGCACTGAGACGTCCGTGGAGCCGAGCTGCTCCATGTCCAGATGTAAAAATGCCGTCAGTTCCGCATCCGGATCGCGCAGATTCTTCCGGTTCGCATAGACATAGAGTTCCCCGTTCGCATTTTGTCCGGACATCTTTAACGGCAGCTGCACATAGTGATAAATCTGGTTCATCTGATTCATGAACTCCAGATTGCCGTGAACCTGCGATGCCGTCTGCAAAAACGTATTCTGCGTGCTTCCGGTCGCCCGAACCGCCTCCTCCATCTGGGAAAGCTGCTGCTCTAAGCGCTCATACAGCCCGCTCACCTTATGTTCCTGCTTTAATTCCTCCGGCTGCAGCAGCCACTGCTTCTCGATCACACTGCGGAAAATGGTCTGAAATTCCTTTCCGGCAAAAAGCTTCTGCATTCCCGCAAAGCCGAACCCGCCATTCTGCGCGAGCGCTCTGCCGAGCTTCTGCAAAAACTGTTCTGCCGTCAGTTTTTCATTCAAGACCGGCTGCTCCTGCGCCGCTTCCTCCTGCGCCATCAGTTTCGCCACCTCCGGACCTTCTTCCGAGAGCGTATCTACAAAGACTTCCTCCTGCTCTCCGCCGGCAAAAATCTCCTCGTTGCCAATCAGAGCCGGAATGTTCCGAAGCATTTTTCCCAGATGCTCGATCTGCTCCTTCGACAACAGTTCCCCGACTGTCCCCGGAGTCTCTGCCGTCCTTCCATATGTCAGTTCCGCGGTCACTCCGACCCCTGTCTCTGCTTCTGCCGCTGCGCCCTGTCCCGCTGTCTCCGCGGTCGAAGCGGCACCTGCCTCCTCCGCTACTGCCGATGCCGCTGCGGTTCCCTGTTCCGCCGCCGTGGGCGCGCCCGCCTCTGCTTCTGCCACCGTGGCTGCATTTTTCTGTCCCACTGCTTCCGCCATTACTCCGGCGCCTGCCTCTGCTGCGGAAGATTCCTGTCCCGCTGCCGCGGTCACTCCGGCATCTGCCGCTTCCTCCCCGGGCATAAAAATATCAAGCATTTTCCCATAGAGGGAAAATGCCGTCTCCGGCGAGAGCGCCTCGTCCGAAAGCAGTTCCATCATATGCCCCGCTGCCAGATCCATCTCTCCCACGAGTGCCTGCCGGTCGGACAGATAATTTTCAAACTGCGCCGCCATCTCCTCCGTCACCGGGAGTCCGAGCTTCGTCATCTGCACGATGGTCTGCACATTGGCATCCGGATTCGCGCCAACCAGCTTCGCCATATCGAGAATGCTCTGTCTGCCGATCGACATCTGCTCCTGCATCATCGTATCCACCATCACAAGCGTCCGGTCCGTCGCAGGCACCTGCGCCGCCGAAAGCGCGTTGAGCAGAATCGGATTGCTGACATTTCCAAGCTCGGTGTACGGGCGGATCGCAATCGTCTGCCCGTCATTGGCGCGCACCTGGAAAAACATGCTCGAGCCCTGCTGTAAATCCATTTTTCCGTCCAGCCGTGCGGTGATGGTCTGTCCGTTGCCCAGCGCCAGCGTCACTTTTCCGCCGCGCACACTGTTGATCGTCCCCTCGAAAATACTTCCCGCGGAGAGATCCCCGATCGTCGACACCAGTTTCTGAACGCTCTGCGCCCCATGCAATTCTTCCGTTCCGTTGGCCACATTCCGGCTGTACTGTCCTACCAGATCCGATATCTGCATGTATGTTCCCTCTTCCCGTCTATACCTCTACAAAATTTCCAATAAAGCTCCGGCGATGGATCGGCGTTGGTCCGTATTTTTTCAGCGCCGCAATATGTTCCGCCGAGCCGTAGCCCTTATTCGCTGCGAATCCGTACCCTGGCATGATCTTGTCGTACTCCACCATCAGCCGGTCCCTGGTCACTTTTGCCACAATGCTGGCCGCGCCGATCGAGATGCTCTTGGCATCTCCCTTGATAATCGGCACCTGCCGTATCGCAACCCCGGGTATCGTCACCGCATCATTTAATAATATATCGGGTGCATCGCCCAATTTGCTTATAGCTTCCCGCATCGCCTCGTACGTTGCCTGCAGAATGTTGATCTCATCAATGCGCTCCGGTCCCACCATGCCGATGCCGACCGCCACCGCTTTTTCCATAATCACATCGTACAGTTCCTCCCGCTTTGCCGCCGAGAGCTTCTTGGAATCGTTGATGTAGAGGATGTCGCAGTCCTTCGGCAAAATGACCGCTCCCGCCACAACGGGGCCGGCAAGCGGGCCTCTCCCCACCTCATCAATCCCGCAGATGCGCGTATACATCCCGTACTCGCGCTCGTACTTCCACAGCCGGTCGATCCTTGCACGCTCCGCCTCCAGCTTTGCAAGGCGTCCGTTCGCCTGCTCGATGAGCTTTTGTACGCCCGCGCGCTCATCCGACCTGTATTTTTCGATAAAAGAAGGCAGCATGGTCTCCTCTGCCGCCTTGAATTCTTCCCTGATTTCTCCGATCTTTTTCGTCTCCATTTGCTTCCTCTCCCGCCGTATGTTCCCGCTGCCTGTGCTAGTCGGGCCGCTCCAGTGTGATCCTGCCAAGCTTGCCGCTGCGGAATTCATCAATCAGAAGCGTCGCCGCCTTGCTGTAGTCAATCTCGTCGCCCTTTGCCACACAGCGACGGTTTTCCGCGATCCCGCGCAGGATCTCTGCCGGCGCCGCCGTCTCGTCGATGGCCTGCTCCTCTGTTCCGTAGCGCGCCTGAAGCGCTCCCGGATAGTAGGCTGTCAGCACTTTGATCAACTCCAGGGACAACTCATCGATGTTTAAAATCTCATCCTTGATGGCACCGATTAACGCCAGTTTTAATCCGACCGTCTGGTCTTCAAACTTCGGCCATAAGATTCCAGGTGTGTCCAGAAGTTCTACATTCTTGTTCAGCCGGATCCACTGCTTGCCCTTTGTGACACCCGGCTTGTTGCCGGTCTTGGCGCACGCCTTTCCGGCGTAGGAATTGATAAACGTGGATTTCCCCACATTCGGGATTCCAACAACCATAGCCCGCACCGGACGGTTCATGATGCCGCGCTTTCTGTCGCGCTCGATTTTCTCCTTGCACGCCTCCATGACGACCGCCGTCACCTGTTTCATGCCGTTTCTGTTTCTCGAATCCAGGCTTACCACATAATAGCCCTTCTTCTGAAAATATGCACTCCACAGCTTTCCCGCTTCCTCGTCCGCAAGATCCGACTTGTTCATGAGGATCAGCCGCGCTTTATTTTTGCCCAGTTCGTCAATGTCCGGATTCCGGCTGCTGAGCGGAATCCGCGCATCGACAAGCTCGATGACCAGATCGATTAACTTGATATCTTCCTGCATCTGACGCTTTGCTTTCGTCATATGCCCCGGGTACCACTGAAACTGCATAATTACTCTCCATTCTCTTACTGTCTGTTTTATAAAAATCCAAAGTCCTTAAACGGCGCCACGCGGAACCATACTTTTCCGATAATATATTCCTTCTTAATGTTCCCGATGTTGGCATAACGGCTGTCCTCGCTGTTATTGCGGTTGTCGCCGAGCACGAAATACTCGTCCTCACCCAGCGTGACCTCTTCCGCCGCCAGTCCGGCATCCTCCATCTGTGCCACATCCACATCTTCCGCAAACAGTTCGCCGTTGACATACACTTCGCCGTTCTTAATCTGAAGCGTATCCCCCGGCACCGCTATGACGCGCTTGATGTAATAATGTGATTTTTCATTGCCGTTCGGCAAAAATACAATCACATCGTTCGGCCTGGGATCGGTAACTTTGTATATAAAACGGTTGACCAGGATCTCATCGCCGCCGTTTAGCGTCTCCGCCATGGACTGTCCCACAACACTTGTCCGCAGTCCGACAAAATATACCAGTGTAAACGCTACCAGAAGCGTGATCGCGATCTCAATGATCCACACACACACTTCCTTCACGACCGACATATTCACTTTTTTCTTCTGTCTGCCAAAGTTCAGTCCGCTTCTACGTCTGCGCATTCTTATCCTCCATGTGCCATGTGCCCGCCGCACACGATTCCTGCTTTACTTTAACACAAACCCTGTGGCTTCGCAATTTAATTTTGGTGCCTTACAATGCGAAAAAACCGGAACACACTCCATATGGAATCCTGTTCCATACAAAATATGTCCCGGCTTCTTAGCGCTGCATTGTATTATTTTACAAGCTCTTTTACCTTTGCCTTCTTGCCGACACGGTCTCTTAAGTAGAATAACTTTGCACGTCTGACTTTACCCTGACGAACAACCTCTACCTTCTCAACGTTCGGAGAATGTAACGGCCAGGTCTTCTCTACGCCGACACCGTTAGAGATCTTTCTGACTGTGAAAGTCTCGCGGTTGCTTCCGCCCTGTCTCTTTAAAACAGTTCCCTCGAATACCTGGATACGCTCACGGTTACCCTCTTTGATCTTACCGTAAACCTTTACCGTATCACCTACGTTAAACTGCGGTACTTCTGCCTTGAGCTGCTCTGCTTCAATGCTCTTAATGATTTCACTTGCGTTCATTTTGTGACCTCCTGATTCATTGGATGTTCTTAATACGTCGATTCGTAACAGAGGACCATCTATTTATTCACAACTATTCCAGTATAACACAGATTGTACGGATTGCAAGCATTTTCGGCAAATATTTTCATTCCCTCTCTTCACGCTCCATCCAGTAGATGCGTCCCTTAGAAAAACAGAGTCCCAGGGCCTCCTGCAGTCCTTTGGATGCATCATTGCCGATCTCAACCTGACCGTAGGGTCTCTCACCGCGCTCTAATCCGAGATTGATCATATATGTCTCAAGTGCCATGCCGATCCGGCGTCTGCGGTACTCCGGCGAGACGAAGAGCATCCCGATGCCGCCCTCCGCGTGCATTCCGATAAAGCCCGCAAGCTGCCCGTCCACAAACGCACCGAAGAGCGCTCCTTTTTTGATCCGGTCTGTCACATACGCCTCATCCGATATCGTATTGTAATCGCGCACCACCGCGTCTAAGTGTTCCATCGTAAGCGGGCGGATGACCACACCGTTTTCGGCCGGTTTGCCGTCCATGCGGTACAGTCCAGTGACAGGCAGCTTTTCGTGCTTTGTATACACGATCTGGTTGCAGGTCATCGCCGTGCGAAATCGCAGATATTTTTCTGCCGGTTCCGTCATGAACTCCTGATGCAGCACCAGAAGACCGCTCCCCTCCCCGGCGTCCTCCTGCAGGATTTCAAGCATCCTGCAACCAGCTTTGATGTCCTCCGCCGTATGAAAATACGCCCCGCTGACTTTATCCTGCAGACAGATATTTTTCCCTTCCGCAAAGACAAGGCGCGCCTGCCCGCGCGCAATCAGCTCGGTCATATCCACATGCAGCAGCTTGTCCCCGGCAAGCACCTTTTTGCAGGACATCAGTCTCTCGTAGCCTGCGTAGAGATCCGGCCGCCTCTCCTGTGTGCGGCGCTCCGCCTCCTGTCTGCGCCACTCGGCAATTTTTCTCTGATTGCCCGACAGCAGCACCTTTGGCACCTGCTTTCCGTGCCATTCCTCCGGGCGGCTGTACTGTGGATACTCTAACAGATCGCCCTCGAAGGACTCCGTCTCCCCGGACTCTCCGTTCGCCAGTACCCCGGGCACCATCCGTGAGATCGCGTCTATCATCACCATCGCCGGAAGTTCCCCGCCGGTCAGCACATAATCGCCGATCGACACGTAGTCCGTGACGGTCTCCTCTAATACACGCTCGTCGATCCCCTCATAGTGCCCGCACAGGAAAATAAGATCTTCCTCCTTCGCGAACTCCTTTGCCATCTGCTGGTTGAACACGGCTCCCTGCGGCGTCACATACACCGTGCGCACCGGTCTGTCCCGCAGCTCCTCCGGCTGCCGGCTCCTGATTTCCTCGCAGGCTGCCTTCCACGCATCGTAGACCGGCTGCGCCTGCATCAGCATGCCGGCTCCCCCGCCGTAAGGATAATCATCGACTTTTTTATGTCGATCCGCCGTATAATCCCGGATGTTGACTGCATTCACGGACAGCAGTCCCTTTTTTGCCGCACGTCCAAGGATGCTCTCCGAGAGTCCCTGCGTCACCATCTCCGGAAACAGTGTCAGAATATGATAATTCATGCTGTGCCTCCTATTTTCGGTTGATGTCAAGCAGTCCCGGAAGCAGATGCACGCACATCTGTCCCTGCTCTACGTCCACATCGCGGATGCAGTCCCTGATCGCCGGAATGAGCACTTCCTCCCCGTCTGTCATGGAGATCACATAGACATCATTCGCGCCGGTCTGCATCACATCCGACAGCGTTCCCAATTCCTCACCCTCGTCCGTCGACACCTTCATGCCGATCAGATCTGCAATAAAGTATTCGTCCTTTTTCAGCTTTACCGCGTTCTCTCTCGTCACATAAAGGCTCTTTTTGCGATATTTTTCCACATCATTGATATCATCAATTCCCTTAAATTTGAGAATCACCATATTTTTAAAGAACTTGACGCCTGCAATCTCAAGTTCTAATTTTTCTTTTCCGGTATCCAAAATCACATTTTTGAGTTTTTTGAAGCGCGCTGGATCGTCCGTCGTCGGAAATACCTTGACCTCCCCACGCACCCCGTGTGTCGTCGTGATGACACCGACCTGCAATAAATCTTCCATGCATGTCCTCCGTTTCTGTCTCTGATATCCGCAGTAGCCGCAATATGAACAAAGGAGCTGCCACCCCATTATCTGGCGCGACAGCTCCTCTGACCTGTTACTGCATGATCTCTACAATAACTTTCTTCTCTTCCTTTGAGGCAGCAGCCTTCACAACAGAACGGATTGCCTTGGCAATGCGTCCCTGTTTGCCGATTACCTTGCCCATGTCGGACTGCGCAACGCGCAGTTCAAGCACGATGGCTTTCTCATTCTCTGTCTCTGTTACGACGACCTGATCCGGATAATCGACGAGTGATTTCGCAATTACTTCTACTAATTCTTTCATTAGGTCCACCTCGCGAATCCTATTTCTCGATGCCTGCGCTCTTGAAAATACGAGCAACTGTATCGGTCGGCTGAGCTCCGTTAGCTAACCACTTCTTTGCTAACTCCTCATTTACATGATACTCGCTTGGATCTTTCGTTGGATCGTATGTTCCGATCTCCTCGATGCACTTGCCATCTCTCGGGGATCTGGAATCTGCTACTACGATTCTATAGAAAGGAGCTTTCTTCTGTCCCATTCTTCTTAATCTGATCT